>ERZ772986.5-NODE-5-length-217116-cov-6.968935_pt1 | contig 217116 bp, 209 predicted proteins | sample MGYA00511898_ERZ772986 | MGnify/ENA primary metagenome ERZ772986 (study PRJEB29015, sample SAMEA2737934) | human oral metagenome | biome: human oral; feature: human-associated habitat; material: dental | place: China | collected 2148 ... | reverse complement strand
CACCCCTCCTCTAGAGGGGTGGGGCCCACCGCGTTTAGCCCACGAGCGGAACCTATGCGACGCGCAACAGTTCGGCGACCAAACATGTTCTCAAGGATCTCGCCGATTGTCTGTAGCTCGGCGAACCACCCAACAGAGTCTGGAGTGGCGATCATCGCCCGGGGGGTGTTCACCGCGCGAACCAGTGGATGCCCCGGTTCGTGAACCAGTTAGTGACTAGGTCTGCTGCCCCGGGCTCAAGTTCGACGGTCGACACGTGCACCGGGAAGATCTCCATCGTGGTGGTGCGCTCAGCGACGATACGGGTGTGCAGACCAAGCTCGGCGCGAAGCTGGTCGAGCGCGGAAGCGGCGGAATTTGACTGGACGAAGAAAAGATCGACGGTCATGAGTGGCTCTCCTGGATGGTGTGCGGGTGTTGGGTTTCCTGCCCAGCCCCGCCGAACACATCGTCAGGAGTGGGCGCCGCGCATGCGGCAACACCGACAACAAGAGCCGGAGGAGATGACGAAACGCTGCACCGGTGCAGAAGCCTTCGTCAACATGGCCGGTAGCTTAGCCGGAAGTATCCGGGGCGGGAAATCGCATCCCATGATGCGGAACCCGATCGGATCAGTGACAAGCCATCTGCAATCCCCCGAGACTGCACCACGACCGCACAGGAGATGGTGCCGATCCCCGTGCCGGTTCACACCATGAGCCGATAGAACGGGGATGCTGGATCAAGTTTTTCCACTTGCAACCCGCAGACCTCGATCCGTTGCATCAGGACATCAAGAGTTGCCGGATCGCCCAATTCGATCCCCACCAGGGCCGGGCCCTGCTCGCGGTTCGAGCGTTTGGTGTATTCGAACAAGGTGATGTCGTCCTCAGGCCCCAGCACATTGTCGAGGAAACCGCGCAATGCCCCGGGTTCCTGGGGGAAGGAGACCAAGAAATAGTGCTTTCGGCCCTCGAAGACCAACGAACGTTCGACGATCTCGGCGTAGCGGGAGACATCATTGTTGCCCCCCGAGACAATCGCCACAACTGTCTGTCCCGCAGAGACCTCGACTTGGTCACGCAGCGCAGCAACGGCCAGCGCCCCGGCAGGCTCGGCGATTACTCCGTCGATCTGGTAGAGGTCGAGCATCTCGGAGCATATCTGGCCTTCCGGGACCGTCGCCCATTCGCACCCGTAGCGCTGGATGATCGGCAGGGTGTTCTCCCCCGCCTTGCTCACCGCGACACCGTCAGCAAAAGTATCGATGGATTCGAGCTGAGTAGGCCGTCCGGCCCATAGCGCGGCCTGCATCGACGCGGCACCTACCGGTTCCACACCGATTACCCGGGTTCCGGGCCAGCGTTCCCGCAGATAGGTGAGGCATCCACTCAGCAGTCCTCCACCGCCAACGGGGACCAACAATACGTCGGGGGCCCGACCAAGTTGTTCGACAATCTCCACCGCAACGGTCGCCTGCCCGGCGATCGTGCGTTCGTCGTCGAAGGCATGTACCTTGACTGCCCCGGTGACCGCTGCCTCAGCGACAGCGGCAGCAGCGGCTTCGTCGTAGGTATTGCCAACGAAGACCAGTTCCACCCATTCGCCTCCTAGGCTACGCATCCGATCCCGCTTCTGGCGTGGGGTCGTTGTAGGGCAGAAGATCCGTCCCCTGATGCCGAGTTGAGCGCAGGCATGAGCAACGCCCTGCCCGTGGTTGCCGGCCGATGCACAAACCACTCCGAGAGCACGCTCCTCCTCACTGAGCTGTGACATCAGATTGTGGGCGCCACGCAGCTTATAAGAGCGGACCGGTTGAAGGTCCTCCCGTTTGAGCAGCACCCTCGCGCCGCTCGCTTCGCTGAGACGCCGCAACTCGGTGAGCTCGGTGCGTCGGACGACGCCTTCCAGCCGCCTGGCCGCGGTTTCTATGTCTGAAGCGGTGATAGTCACTGGTCGCGCTCGTCAGGGTCGGGGCCGATACGTTCCCCGTTGTGCAGGGATGTGATTGCGGTCATCTGGTCGTCGGTCAGCTCGAAGTCGAAGATCTGGGAGTTCTCGATTATCCGTTCGCGGTTCGCGGACTTGGGGATGACCACCAACCCACGTTGCAGCTGCCAGCGCAGTACCACTTGAGCCGGGGTCCGTCCCAGTTGTTCGGCGATTGTGACGATGACCGGTTCCGCGAAGGCTCGCCCACGCCCGAGCGGCGACCATGCCTCCACGAGGATCCGCTTCGAGTGACAGAAATCGATCAGTTCCTTCTGCACCAGATAAGGGTGCACCTCGATCTGGTTCGCAAAAGGAGTGACGCCGGTTGCCTCGATGATTGCTTCCAGATGATGAGCATGAAAATTAGAGACACCGATGTGGGTGGCCCGACCATCAGACGAGAATTCCTGCATGGTCTCCCAGGTGCGCACGAAACCTGCCTCGTCCCGCAGCGGCCAGTGCATGAGGAACAGATCGACATGGTCGACTCCCAGGGCGTCCAAGGAACGAGCAAAGGAATCACGAGCAGACACCGGGGCGTGGTTCGGGTTGTCCAGCTTGGTGGTGATCCAGATCTCCTCGCGCGGAATTCCACTGAGAGAAATCGCTTTCCCAACCATTTCCTCATTGCCATACATCTGGGCGGTGTCGATGTGGCGATAGCCGACATCAAGCGCCTCGACGACCACATCACATCCTTCGTCGCCGAACAACCGCCAAGTACCGAAACCGAGTTGGGGGATCCTCATGGGCAACAGGCTAGTCGACACCTCGGCCGCTCTGCTCATGACACCGAAAGAGGATCGGCAACCTGGGGTAGATACCTGGTATGGCCGTGCCCAGAGAACCCCACCCCGGTCATCCCCGACTACCCGTCGAGCCACTGTGATACGACCCATGATGGATGAACAGATTGTCCTAACCCGCACATGGCACCGTCCTTTCCACGGGTCCTGGTTCGAATGACAGCGAATCTAGGTCTGCTGCACAGTGAGCTAATCGGCGGGATCTTACTACTGATCGCGGTCTCGGGCGCCAGCATCTTGGCGAACGGTGGTTACCGCCGAGTTCTACTTCAAGCTCCAAGACACCCACCTGCCATGACATCAGCCTGTTGCATCTCGACCTGGCGATAGGCCATCGGGCGGCCGATGGATTGTTGACGGTTTTCTTTTTCATGGCCGGGCTATAAACCAGGCAGGAAATCATAGCCGGTGATCTGCGCAATCCGTGATACGCCTTGACTCTGGTAATCACGACAGTCGACGGAGTGACCGCTCCTGCAATAATCTTCGCCATGGCTAATTCCGCTAATCCAGAAGCTCTTTCCGGCTGGGCAGTTCCCCCACCACAACCGACATTTCCTTCGCTCTAGCAGTCATCGGCTCACCACTCTCGGCAGCGTACGCAGCTTTCTGCTGCCCCTAGCCATCGTCGATAACCTCATCGCCGCTATCCTGCCGCTTCCCCGCAACAGGTACTACCGACACACCACAGCGACCGGACTGATCGACGCCGGCGGATACTCGGTCTCAGATGCCCTCTATGAGGCTAGCCCAGGATATGCAACACTGACCGCGGCAGATCCGAGGCCTAATTCTGGACAAAAGGCTCAGCCGAGCGGAGCCCATTGTGGGCCAGTGTCACCCAAGGTTTCGTCGAGCTTGCGGAACAGCGGGACCGGCTTGGCCAGTGGAGTACCGACAATGATCGGCGTCGATGCCCATGCCGCCTTCTCGTTCGCGTAGTCACCGGTGAGAATCGGGTAGGGATCACCCTCATCCTCCTCGACCATCCTCACCTCGGGCTGAGCAGCCCAGACGCCTATACCGCCGAGCATTTCATGGACCTTCTGGGCCGAGTGCGGCAGGAACGGGGTAAGCAAGGTGTTGGCATCGGAGACCACCTGTAGGGCGACGTGTAATACTGTGTCACGCCGATTGGTGTCTTCCTTGAGCTTCCACGGCTCGGTCTGCGACAGGTACTGGTTCGCCGAAGAGACCACGCGCATCGCCTCAGTAATTGCCTGCTTGAATTTGTGCTGCTCCAACAGCTCGCCGACCACCGTGAAGGCATCCTTCGAGGAGGCCAGCAATCTGGTGTCCACCTCAGTCAATTCGTGGGCGGGTGGAATCGCACCATTGTTCTTGTGAGCCATGGAAATCGAGCGATTCACCAAATTGCCCCACTCGTTGGCCAATTCTGTGTTGTTGCGGCGAACGAATTCGTCCCAAGTGAAATCGGTGTCCCGAGCCTCGGGGCCGGCCACCGAGATGTAATAGCGTAGGGAATCAGCGCCGAAATCACGCAGGAAGTCGCGGACCAGAATAACGTGGCCGTGAGACGTATCGACCTTGGAGCCCCGCATGGTGAGGAACTCGGAGGAGACGATCTCGGTGGGCAGCTCGAGGCGACCGAACCATCCGGACTTTTCCCCACCGCGGGATGATTCACCATTGACTCCTAGCAGCATGGAGGGCCAGATCACCGAGTGGAAAACGATATTGTCCTTGCCCATGAACATGTAACACCGGGCTTCAGGGTCATTCCACCAGGCCCGCCAAGCCTCGGGATCACCGCTGCGACGGGCCCACTCGATGGAGGCCGACAAGTAGCCAGTGACAGCGTCGAACCACACGTAGATGCGCTTGAGGTCCTCATCTCGCCAACCGTCGACAGGAATCCGCACTCCCCAGTCGAGGTCACGGGTAATCGCCCGGGGCTTCAACTCCTTGATGTAGTTGTAGGAGAAGTTGAGCACGTTCGGACGCCAGTCGGTGCGTGAATCCAGCCACGATTTGAGTTGATCGGCCACGGCAGGCAAGTCGAGGAAGAAATGCGAGGTCTCACGAAACTCCGGGGTCTCACCATTGATCTTAGACTTCGGGTTGACCAAGTCGATCGGGTCGAGCTGGTTTCCGCAGTTGTCGCATTGGTCACCACGAGCGAATTCGAAAGAACAGATCGGACAGGTGCCCTCAATGTAGCGGTCGGGCAAAGTGCGTCCGGTTGACGGTGAGATGGCACCCATCAGGGTCTTCTCGACGATGCAACCGTTGCGCAGCAGGGTGGAGAACATCTCCTGCACCACCGCGGCATGGTTGCGGGTGGTGGTTCTGGTGTATAGGTCGTATGAGAGCCCCAGCCCCTGCAAGTCTTCGACGATGATGCCGTGATATTTGTCAGCCGCCTGCTGCGGGGTGAGCCCCTCAGCTTCGGCCTTCACCTGGATTGCGGTGCCATGCTCGTCAGATCCGGATACCAGCAACACCTTGTGGCCCGACATTCGCATGTACCGCGCGAAGACGTCGGAGGGCACGCCGAATCCGGAGACGTGACCGATGTGACGGGGGCCGTTCGCATACGGCCAGGCAGCGGTGGCGAGAATGTGTGCACACATACGCTCAATCTTATCGGTGGTATCCCTGGGCCTCGAATCGTCCGTGATTGTTCCCTTTTGTCCCGCCAGCGTGACCGAGTCGTTCTTGGAGATAGGCAGCCAGCGATCGTGCCCGCAGAAAGAAAGGGATCAAGAAGCTTGGGTGCCCTGACAGAACAGTAGCTGCCAGCGCCCGTCCCCCCGCCGCCACAGCGATGATCGCAGCCAGGAATGCGTTGGGGTGGTGGCCCGCCACAGCAACAGGATCAGGTCATCAGAGAGTCTCTGGGCACGGATCGGTTCGAAACCGATCCGCAGTGGCAATGGCTTGATCTCGGCCAGCAACCGGGACCTAGTCCAGATCTGTCCCGATGAACTGAACTCGGTGAAGTCAGCGTGCAGCAAAGTCCGCACCCGGGAGACATCACAACGTACTTTGTCAGAGAGAAGTTCCTTCTCCTGGGAGATGGTCGTCATGATGTCCGGGTCCGCACCGGCGGGCTTGCGAGGCAGCGACGGCTCGTCGGCCCCCGCCGAGAACAGGTCGTCTCCTCCCCGGTCCGCCACTGGCGCAGGGTCCACCTTGCCCGGGCGATATCCGGGGCCACGGGGAGGAACTGTGCCCCGCTGATAGGCGCTGGCGGCATTGCGGGCGCGCTCGTCGGCCGCCTCGTTCATCTGGTGTCCAGCGTGGCCTTTCACCCATTCGAAAGTGACCTTGCGCCCTTGCAGAGCCTCATCAATCGTCTTGAGCTGGTCCTGGTTGAGCACCGGCTGTCCGTCAGCCTTCTTCCACCCCTTGCGTTTCCAACCTGGCATCCACTTGGTGACTGAGTTGATGACATATGTGGAATCACACAGGATGTGCAATTCCTCGTCTGGCGGGGTCGCTGCGAGCACTTCGATGATGGCTTGGAGTTCTCCCATGTTGTTGGTGCCGTGTTCCCAGCCGTCAGCATCCCAACGGTCCTCGTCAATGTACCAGGCCCACCCTGCGGGCCCGGGATTCGACAGCGCCGATCCATCAACCGATGCGGTAATCATGACCGTTCCGCCACTCAGTTGACTGCGGAATCGGAGGTCACGCGGATCCGTCCATCGGCGATCTGCGCGGAAAGATCCTCGATTTCGGCCGTCAGCGCGTCATCGGAGAGCCCCACCAGCCGAGTGCCACCATTTCGAACATTGCCGACGAAGACCCCGGATGCGGAACGGTTCTGTGAGGCCGCCGAGACAAATTCGAAGACTGCCGCAGCACGATCCTTGATGACCGACCCGAGGATCTGCTCGCAGGCATCCGCGTTGGTCTGGCATCCGTCGACATCGGACCAAATCACTTTCGTGCCATCAGACTTGGCATTCTCCAGCGCGCCGGTTCCAGAGTCCCTGGCGACGGCCATGACCACATCGGCATCCAGGGAAGCTGCAGCCTTGGCACCGGCAGGGGGATCATTCCACGGATCGGTGGTCGATGCGACGAAGGTTCCGGCCAGCCGTTCACGGTCCCAGCCGTTGACCTTTACCGACTTGCCCTTCGCCTGGTTGTAATGCTCTACACCTTGGACAAAACCATCCAAGTAGATGGTGACGGCGGGTACCCGGATTGCACCGAACACTCCAACGGTTCCCTTCGCAGAACTGGCTGCCGCAGCATAACCGGCGAGGAAGGAAGATTCGTTGGTGTTGAACAGCACCGGGCGCAGATTGGAGGGCAGCGGATTACTCGCGTCAACGTTGGGCAGGGTGTCGACCAGCGCGAAACCGACAGATGGATTCGTCTTGGCCGCGGCCATCACCGGATCGGCAGAGGATGACCCAGTGGCCAGCACCACGGTGCATCCTTGGTCGACCGCACCTTGAAGGGCTGCCACGTAGTCGTCGACGGCGGCAATCTGGTTGACATGCGTCGTTGCGCCGAGTTCCTTGGCGGCCTTCTCCAGACCGGTAGTTATCTCAGCGTTGACCGAGGCGTTCGCCGGGTCAGCGACCAAGCAGGCCGTTACCGAAGTCTTTTCGGCAGGAGCCGCAGAAGTCTCCCGGGTGGTGGTCGTGGGCGGAGTTGCGCAGGCCGCCAGCACCAGTACCAGCAGAGGTCCAAGGGTCAATGGCTTATTCATCGTGCTCCTATCCAGCTGCCGAGGGACGCTGGGGGTTGGCTTGCACACCGGCGCGCAGTTTCTCGATCTCTTCTTTGGTTTCCTGGGAAACCTTGGAATCGAAGTCGTGGTAGGGGGCCAGGACAACCCCTCCACTCTCCATGGTGGCGGTAGTGGTCGCCGATTCGAAGGTTCCGGTGGTGGCCTTGGTTACCAAATCCGCCACCACATCGGTGATGTTGTCGACCACGGAGGTCAAGATCACCGGGCAAGCATTGGTGGTCTCACAGCCATCGAAGCCGTCCCAGATGACCGCGAGCTTCCCTCCGGATTTCTGAGCCACTTCCAGGGCACCGGTACTTGCCTGCCCAGCCACTGGGTAGACGATATCAGCACCCTGGGAAACAAATTCCTCGGTGACGGTGCGGGCTGCTGCGGCGTCGTTGCCCGGCAGGATGGAGCCCTGCTGGGTGGTGGAATCCCAGCCAAGAGCCTTCACACTGGTCCCCTTGACCTGGTTGTGGTGCGCCACTCCCCCAACGAAACCGTCCATCGCCGTGACGGTATCGGGATCCTGGCTGCCCCCGAAAGTGGCCACTGTGCCGGAGGCGGACTGGGCTGCAGCCAGATAACCAGCAAGGAATGCGGCACCACTGGCGTCGAAGATCAGGCCCTTGAGATTGGGCAGGGCAGTAGTGGGCTGGGCCCCCACGACCAGGAAATTGACATCGGAATGCGCGGTGGCGGCCGCGATGGCGGCATCACCGTGTCCGATGACCGTGACCAGCTGGCAGCCCTTGCCCGCCTGTTCCTCCACGGTTGATGCGTAGGAACCTTCATCGCTGGCGACGGCAGTCTCGACGCTGATGCCGGTGTTCTTGCTTGCCTTGTCAAGCCCGGCTTTAACCGCCTGATTGACCCCAGTATCTTCCAGCCCGGCGGATTCAGCGATCAAGCAAGCCTTGTAGTCAGCACCAGATACAGTCGGGGTGGCCTTCGCCGAGGAAGATTGGCTTGCCCCAACGGTGGTGCCGGTCGATGATGTTTGTCCCCCGCCGGGTGCGCTGGCGCATCCAGCAAGCAGGGCAACCGCCGACAGGGCGATGATGGGTCGACGCATGGTTCCTCCTTGGGTCAATCAGAGGTGACCTTACCCGTGGGGTCCGCATCCAAGGAGTGCCGCGCCGGGCGCGATGCAGAGTTTCATTCAACAGTGGCCGCCAGCACCGGGACCCGCGCTAGGTCAACCCAGGAGATGCGTCGCCCGTCCATCTCGGAAACCCGCATGGACATCGTCACCGGCAGCTGCTCCCCGTTCTCATCGACCTCCACCGGCAACAAGTCCACAACGATCCGATCGTCAGGTACCGGCACCCGGCCGAGGACGGCCATGAAATACCCGGCCAGAGTGTCATAAGGCCCTTCGGGGATGAGGAAGCCGGTGCGTTCCGCGAAATCCTCCAAGGAGGTGAGGCCTTCGATGTCGGAGGCCCCCTCGTGCACCAAGTCGGAAGGTTCCACGATGTCGAATTCGTCGGTGATCTCTCCGATCAATTCTTCGATGAGATCCTCGAGAGTGACGATGCCTGCGGTACCGCCGTACTCGTCGCGGACCATGGCCAGATGGGCACCGGCTCGCCTCATCTGAGACATCGCGTTGATCACCTTCACGGTCTCGGGCAGGGAGAACACCGGCCGAGCGAGGTCCCGTACCGGGGTCTGTCGCTCGGATGCATCCAAGCCCATCAGATCGCGCACGTGGAGGAAGCCCGCGATCTGGTCGGCGGTTCCGTCGGTGACCGGGTACCGGGAACGCTGGTTGTCCCGCACCAGCTGGATCGCCTGGTGGACTGGAAGATCACCGGCCAGGAAGTCGACCTCGGTACGTGGCACCATCACCTCCCGCAGGCTGCGATCACCGGCCTCGAAGACATCGTCGACGATGCGCCGCTCCTCCTCACCAAGCGAATCGGCATTGGCAACCATTGAGCGCAATTCTTCTTCGGTGACCTCATCCTTGCCCGCTTGCGGGTCACCTCCGAAGATACGGACCACGATGTTGGTCGATTTGTCAAGCATCCAGATCAGCGGGGTAGCAGCCTTCGCGATGGTGTTGATGACCGGCGCCAAGGCCATGGCAAATTCCTCAGGTCGCTGCATGGCCAATCGCTTGGCCGTCAGCTCAGACAGCACAATGGAGAAGAAGGAGATGGCCGCGGTGACGAGGATCACCGCAAAGGTAGAAGCCAGTCCGGAGGACAAGCCGTGCGCGGCCAACCACGGGGCAAGGTATTTTCCTGCGAGGGAATCCGAGCCGAAGGCCGAAGATAGAAAACCTGCGAGGGTGACGCCGATCTGCACCGAGGACAGGAAACGGTTCGGATTGGAGGTAAGCGCGGTGATCGCACGCCCGCGCTTGCCCCGGGCGGCGAGCTTGGATATCTGCGCATCACGCAGGGTCACTAAGGACATCTCCGCGGCGGAGAAGATCGCCCCGACGAAGAACAGCAAGAAGATGACACCGACGGAGACGAGTAAGTCACTCACCATGCCATCCTATCGGGCGTCGAATCCCACCCCCGCAAACGACAACCGGCAGAGCGGCTCACCCCAGCTCAGGACTGACCCCCAGGTCGAAGTCCCAATCCCCTTCGGCTCGACCCGCCTCAAGTTCGTCCAGCACGTGCCGTGCATCGATACCGGGACCGACGTCCAGTGTCACGATGCCGTACCGGGTGAGCTTAGTGCGTGCCCCCATGGAGTCGAAGACCTCGACAATCCGCTCCGGGTCGAACCCGCCGAGCGGAACCACCCGGGAGCACCAGTGGTTGCCTTGCTCGGCCACTGCCACCGCCCACACGCTCGCGTCCGGTTGGGTTTCGGTGGCAAGCACGTCCCCCACGGCGACACCCGGTACGAAGACAGGAGTTGATGTGATCCGGTGGAGGTTCTCCCCGATCTCCTCGGTGCGGACCTCCTCCTCGGTCACCGGAGGCCAACCCTCCGCATCCTGTTCTAACGCAATCCATACATGAGGCATGGTTCGATCCAACCCTTTCAAAGGTATCCCTACTATAACTTTTGACGATTACAAGCCAGACACAAACACTGTCTTTTACTGGGATTCCCACTTCCTCCTTCTGATCTCGGTATAACCTGATCGACAGCCACTTCGTCATCCGGCAGCAGCTCACCTCAGCGATTCTGTTTCGTTCTAACGACAGGCGTATCACAGTCGGTGCGCCTAGCGCACCCATCTGGCTGCGCATGCGCACCCCTCCACATCACCTCACCTTTTCCAGTTAGGAGTGAAAGGCCTATCTTTTCGAGTATTCGGAATTCCCTCTCGACACGGAGTAGAGGTGAATCCAGGACAGACAGGAACCGCAGTCCCGGATGCGGAAATCCTACTGCACGTTCCCGATTTTCCTCCAATCTTGAGTTGGACCTTGAACACCAAGATTCCCGCAAGCTTTTTCGGTGCTTTGCCGGCTCTTCACAATTTATCGCATCCAGTCGTTCCTCAAAAGCCTACTACAACCGAAAACAGACAAACCCAACAGCCATGGAAGTTTCTTCCATGGCAGGAGTCGCTTTTCAGAGACCTTCCAAAACTGTTTCAGTGTATTAATCAAGTCCTCTGTTGATGATTTTCATCAAATCATCTTCAAGCCGCTCACAGAGACATATTTAAGATACATCCTGCTAAATTGCAAACCCTAGAAATGCGCATCTCTAACTACGCGAGAAATGTTTCCATCATCAGAAATGACATCCGCTTCAACATTTTCCAGCGTGTCTTTCGAAATGGTCTCAACAAGCTGTTGTGAACAATGAGCGACGGCAGCCATGTTGTCAAACACAGACTTGAATGAAGGTTCAGAGAAGTTCAATCTTGTATGTTTCTCATATTCGGGGGGGCTCAGCCATGCTTTCTACTGCAGACAGCCGAAGGATCATCTCGAGGCCTAATCCCTTGGCTCCGGTGCACGACCGCCCGCGAGCGGCGACCGACGTGACCGGCTCACCCCAGTGTGCGGACCAGTTCCTCGTCCAGGGCTGACAGGAACTCCTCGGTGGTCAACCAGGGTTGGTCGTCGCCGACAAGCAGCGCCAGGTCCTTGGTCATCCGACCAGATTCGACGGTCGAGATGCAGACCCGTTCCAGCGCCTCGGCGAAGCCGGTCACCTCGGGGGTCGCATCCAGCTTGCTGCGATGGCGCAGTCCCCCGGTCCAAGCGAAAATCGAGGCGATCGGGTTCGTGGAGGTCGCCCGGCCCTGCTGGTGCTGGCGGTAGTGGCGGGTCACCGTGCCGTGGGCAGCCTCGGCCTCCACGGTGCGCCCGTCGGGGGTCATCAGGACCGAGGTCATCAACCCGAGTGATCCGAAGCCCTGGGCAACGGTGTCGGACTGGACATCGCCGTCGTAGTTCTTGCAGGCCCACACGTAGCCGCCCTCCCATTTCAGGGCAGAGGCGACCATGTCGTCGATGAGGCGGTGCTCGTAGGTGATGCCCGCCTGCTCGAAACGCTGTTTGAACTCGGTCTCGTAGACCTCGGCGAAAGTGTCCTTGAAGACACCGTCATAGGACTTGAGGATCGTGTTCTTAGTCGACAGGTAGACCGGATAGCCGCGCTGCAGGCCGTAGGCCATCGATGCCCGGGCGAAGTCACGGATCGACTCGTTGAAGTTGTACATGCCCATGGCCACGCCCCCGCTCTCGGGCATCCGCACCACTTCGAGTTCCACCGGTTCAGAACCATCGTCAGGGGTATAGGTGAGGGTCACGGTCCCGGCACCAGGTACCTTCATGTCGGTGGCCCGGTACTGGTCACCAAACGCATGACGACCCACAACGATGGGCTTGGTCCAACCCAGCACCAACCGCGGGATGTTGGAGATGACGATGGGCTCACGGAAGATCACCCCACCGAGAATGTTGCGGATGGTCCCATTGGGCGAGCGCCACATCCGTTTCAACCCGAACTCGGCGACACGAGCCTCGTCAGGGGTGATGGTCGCGCATTTGACACCCACTCCGTGGACTCTGATCGCATTGGCCGCATCGACGGTGACCTGGTCATCGGTCGCGTCGCGGTTGACGATGCCCAAATCGTAGTACTCCAGGTCGACATCCAAGTAGGGCAGGATGAGCCGCTGCCTGATGAACTCCCAGATGACCCTGGTCATCTCGTCGCCGTCTAACTCGACGACTTTGCCGACCACCTTGATCTTGCCCACAGGTCCGACCTCCTCCGCTGAGTCGCTGCCGATATCAGTTCAACGATGCCACATCTCCTGCCTGTCTCCACCATGTCTGGGAAGCACACACTAATTGTCCACGCATGCGAGAAGACCCAGCCCGACGAATGGTGCGGCTAGTGTGACGGCGTGCATCGCCTGATCCTAACCTTCTCCTGCACCGACGTTCCGGGCATCGTCAACGCCGTGACTGGTGTGATCGTCGCCGCCGGGGGAAACATCACCGAGCTCCAGCAGTTCACTTCTTTGGACACCGGACGGTTCTTCATGCGCATCGAACTCGACGTTTCGGCGGACAGAAAAACGTTTAGTTCCCTGCTGTCCCAGGTGGTTTCCCGCTTCGATGCCATCTGGGATCTGGTCGAATCGGATCGTCGCACACGGGCCCTGGTGTTGGTCTCCAAGGCCGGGGGACCGCTCAACGATCTGTTGTTCCACAAGCGGTCCGGAGACCTCCCCATCGACATTCCGCTGGTCATGTCGAACCACGAAACGCTGCGTCCGATGGCCCGGTTCTATGAGGTGGGCTTCGTCTCCCACCCGGTGACTCCCGAGACCAAGGCGAGGTTCGAGGCCGAGGTGCGGCGCATGGTCGAACTGCACGACATCGACGTAGTGGTGCTCGCTCGCTACATGCAGATTCTCACCCCACAGTTTTGCGCCGACTTCCCGGGGCGGATCATCAACATCCACCATTCCTTCCTCCCAGGGTTCAAGGGAGCCAACCCTTACCGTCAGGCCCACGAGCGCGGAGTAAAATTGATCGGGGCCACGGCCCATTTCGTCACCAAGGATCTCGACGAGGGCCCGATCATCGAACAAAACGTGCAACGAGTCGACCACTCACGCTCGGTCACCGAACTCACCTCCATCGGTCAGGGACTTGAGTCCGACACCCTCACTTCTGCGGTGCGTTTGTTCGCCGAACGCCGCATTTTCCTCGATGGGGTACGCACCGTGATCTTCAACTGACCCGGTCACTTGATACCCCGGGGGCGCACGGAGGATGGAACTGGACTAGCCTTGGACCCATAGGACTCATCAACCAATGTCGAGAAGAGGATTCCTGTGTCTGAAACTCCGGTCAAGATCGCTGTCACTGGTGCAGCCGGTCAGATTTGCTACTCCCTGCTCTTCCGCATTGCCAGCGGTGCACTGCTCGGCGAGCGTCCCATCGAGCTGCGGCTCCTCGAAATCACCCCGGCCCTGAAGGCCTTGGAGGGCGTGGTCATGGAACTCGATGACTGCGCATTCCCGAACCTGACAAGCATCGTCATTGGCGATGATCCGAAGAAGGTCTTCGAGGGAGTCAACGCCGCCATGCTGGTCGGAGCCATGCCTCGCAAGGCCGGGATGGAGCGCGGTGATCTGTTGAGCGCCAACGGCGCCATCTTCACTGCTCAGGGCAAAGCCCTCAACGAGGTGGCCGCCGACGATGTTCGCGTACTGGTGACTGGCAACCCGGCCAACACCAATGCGCTGATCGCCATGTCGAATGCTCCGGACATCCCCAACGAGCGCTTCAACGCGCTAACCCGGCTCGACCACAACCGCGCCAAGGCGATGCTCGCCACCAAGGTCGGCGCCAGTGTCGGCGATGTCAAGCACATGACCATCTGGGGCAACCACTCTTCCACGCAGTACCCAGATCTCTTCCACGCTGAGGTAGCCGGTAAGCCCGCCGGTGAGCTGGTCGATCAAGCATGGGTCGAGGACGAGTTCATCCCCAAGGTCGCCAAGCGCGGTGCTGCGATCATCGAGGCCCGTGGTGCATCGTCGGCTGCATCCGCCGCGAATGCCACGGTCGAGCACATGCGCGACTGGATCCTGGGCACTCCCCAGGGCGACTGGGTCTCGATGGCTGTTCCGTCGGACGGCTCCTACGGGGTCGCCGAGGGCGTCATCTCCTCCTTCCCCTGTGTGGTGAAGAACGGCAAGTACGAGATCGTCCAGGGCTTGGAACTCGACGCGTTCTCCCGCGCCAAGCTTGATGCCTCCGTCGCCGAACTGCTCGACGAGAAGAAAGCAGTCACCGAGCTGGGTCTCATCTGATCTGTCATTCGACGATGCTGGGCCGGGCTCTTGCGAGCCCGGCCCAGCATCCATTCTCGGCCCCGCATAATCGCCTAGTCCCGGCTGGGGTAGCGAACAGTCACGACCGCCGATCTGCAGACTATCTCAACCCCAGAACCCGCCGGGAACCACGAGCCCGAGCACTATCATCGCCACCCCGGCGGTCAGTGATACGAGAACGTCGAAGAGTCTAGAGCGAACCACCAGCAGTCCAACAACTCGCTCGGGCAGCAACATGCGCAGCCCCGCAGCCAGTACCATCGCACCACCCATCATCATCGAACCACGACGCCAGTGGTGCAACCAGACCAGCACCAACCCCACGGCAAAGGCCACCAACACCACCGCCAGTGCACTCACCCGCAGATCTTCGTCATGCCCGAAGACCGGCACTGGTTGCTCGGGGGCTGGAGAAAGCTTTTTAGCCACGTTCGGCAAGATCGACGACATTGGCTAGTAGCATCGCGCGGGTCATCGGCCCGACTCCACCCGGGTTGGGAGTTACCTTCGATGCGATCTCCCATACACCAGGGGCCAGATCGCCCGTCGGTTTGCCATCGACGCGGGTGACACCGACATCCACCAGTACCGCCCCGGGCGCCACCATATCTGCGGTGATCATGTGGGCCCGTCCGGCAGCTGCGATAACAACATCGGCGGTCCGGGTGTGGGCAGCCAAATCCTTGGTCCCGGTGTGGCACAGCGTCACGGTCGCATTCACGTCCTTGCGGGTGGCCAGCACCCCTAGGGGACGTCCGACGGTGGTGCCGCGACCCACGACGCAGATCTCGGCACCATCGGTGGGCACGTCGTGACATCGCAGCAACTCAATGATCCCTCGCGGGGTGCACGGCAGCGGTGCCTGCTGCCCCAGCAGCAGTCGTCCCAGGTTGGCCGGGGCCAGCCCGTCGGCGTCTTTGACCGGGTCTATCTGCTCCAGGGCCCAATTGTCGTCGAGATGTCCGGGAAGCGGCAGCTGGACGATGTAAGCGGTGCAGGCCGGGTTCTCGTTGAGAGCGGCAATGGCCTCGGAGACCTGCTGGGCCGAGGCATCGGCGGGAAGATCGACACGAATCGATGCGATGCCCACCTCAGCGCAGTCCCGGTGTTTGCCGGCGACGTAGAGCTGGGAGCCCGGATCCTCGCCCACCAGGATCGTGCCCAGCCCCGGCACGATGTCGTGTTCTCGCAGGGCAGCAACCCTGAGAGCCAGTTCCTTTTTCACCGCAGCAGCGATGACCTTCCCATCAATCCGTTCGGCGCTCATCGGTGCTCCTCAGTGAAAGAAGTGGCGGGTTCCGGTGAAGTACATGGTGATCCCGGCAGCCCGTGCCGTATCAATGATCTCCTCATCACGCACCGATCCACCCGGTTGGACAATGGCCTTCACCCCGGCTTCGATGAGGATCGAGAGCCCGTCAGAGAAGGGGAAAAAAGCATCCGATGCGGCCACCGAACCTACTGCACGCTCCCCCGCACGCTCGACGGCCAGCCTGCAGGAGTCGACGCGGTTCACCTGTCCCATGCCGATCCCCACCGAGGCGCGGTTGCTGGCCAACAAGATGGCATTCGACTTCACTGCCCGGCAGGCCCGCCAAGCGAATACCAGATCAGCGATCGTCGCTTCGTCGGCTGGTTGCCCCGCAACCAGTTGCCAATTGGCCGGGTCATCACCGGGGGCATCAATCCGATCCGGAGCCTGCAGCAAGGCACCCCCCGAGATGGGATGCAGCTGACGGGCGCGATGCTGATGGGGGGCCGCGACCAGGATGCGGATGTTCTTTTTGACCTCCAGCACCTCAATGGCGCCCTCGGCATAGGACGGAGCGATGATCACCTCGGTGAAGATCTCGGCCACTTGGCGGGCCATTTCGACGCTCACCTCACGATTCGTGGCGATCACTCCACCGAAAGCAGACACTGGGTCGCAGGCGTGGGCCTTGCGATGAGCCTCGGCAATGTCAGTACCGGTCGCAATGCCGCAGGGGTTGGTGTGCTTGATGACAGCCACGCACGGCTCGTCGAAGTCGTGGGCCGCGCGATAGGCTGCGTCGCCATCGGTGTAGTTGTTGTAACTCATCTCCTTGCCGTGCAACTGGGTCGCCTGGGTGAGTCCGGCCGGGCCGGCCTCGTAGGCGTACAAGGCTGCTGGCTGATGGGAGTTCTCGCCATAACGCAGGGTGCCCTGTTTGGTCCAGGATCCGCCGATCCAAGCCGGAAAACCGTCTCCTTTGGAGGTATCGGCCAATGTCGAACCCACCCAGGAGGCCACGGCGATGTCATAGGAAGCAGTGAGCGCGAAGGCCTGAGCCGCCAGATGCTGCCGGGCCTCCAGACTGGTACCACCCGCAACCAGGGCATCAGCCAGCAAGGCGTACTGGTCCGGAGATGTGATAACCGCAACCGAGGGATGATTCTTCGCCGCGGCGCGCACCATGGAGGGTCCACCAATATCGATCTGTTCGACGCATTCGGCGGGAGTGGCCCCGGATGCGACCGTCTGGGTAAACGGGTAGAGATTCACCACCACGAGATCAAAGGCTTCGATGCCGAGTTCTGCCAGCTGGGCGCGATGGGATTCCAGACGCCGATCGGCGAGGATGCCGGCATGGACGCGCGGATGCAAGGTCTTGACCCGTCCATCGAGGCATTCGGGAAAACCAGTGAGTTGCTCGACCGGGGTGACCGTCACACCAGCCCGGGCCAGGCACATCGCCGTCGAACCGGTGGACACGATCTCCACCCCGGCATCGGCCAGCATCCGGCCGAGATCCTCAAGGCCCGACTTGTCGTACACCGAAACCAGGGCTCGACGGATCGGATGCAACTCAGCCATGATTCTCCTCGCTCAGCAGTTGGGTAACGACTTGCACAAGCAAATCCCGTTCGACCACCTTGATCCGCTCGTGCAGTGTCTGCTCGGTGTCCTCATCAAGAACGCGCACCGGCTCCTGGGCGATGATACGGCCTGTGTCGACGCCAGAATCGACCATGAAAATGGTGGTGCCCGTGACCTTCACCCCGGCAGCCAAGGCATCACGCACCCCATGGGCTCCCGGGAAAGAGGGCAGCAGCGCCGGATGGGAATTGATGAACCGGCCGCCGAAGAGATCGAGGAAGTCTGTACCGACGATCCTCATGAAACCCGCAGAGACGACCAGATCAGGCTGGTACCGTGCGACGGCCTCAGCCAACTCGATGTTCCATGCCTTACGGTCCGGGAGCATCTCGACGACGAAATGCTCGATCCCGGCATCGGCCGCACGCATCAGCCCAAGGGCATCCGGGAGGTCGGAGCCGACAGCGACCACTTGGAAGACAGAATCGGGAAGACGGCCCGCAGTGATCAAGGACTGCGCCAGGGTTCCGCTTCCAGATAGGAGCACGACGACGCGTTTCACAGACCCAGCCTACTCGTCAGCGGTCTCGCTGGGCTGGATGCGCCGGTCGACGACCACGGATGTGGGGGTGAGCAACTCGCTGGCTCCCCTGCCTCGACCCAGCATCCCCATGGTGACACCCACCAGGAGTCCACCGATACCCATCGCGGTGGGGGCCATAATGAGCAGTGGCCCCATCCGCGCCCCTATGTCGATCAGCCGCACCATGCCGAGATCGCCATTGGCCAGCAGCTGGGTTGCCGCAAAGAAGATGCCAGATACGACCCCGGACGATGCCCCGACCAGAGCCGAGAGGTCCACCCGGGTGTGCACGTCAACGCCGCGCAGCACCAAGGTCGCGGCGATTCCGCCCGCGATGAGCCCCGACGCGAGCCAGATGACATGGCCGACGGGCATGGCGATGGTGTCAGGAATAATTCCCAGCACCGGGATAGCCGGCAACAACCCGACTTGGCTGGTGACCGGAGAGACGACAGTGTCGACGCCGATCTGGACGCCCGCCCCGATGGCCCATGCCCCCGCCCACAGAATCATATTCGGCAGCCACATGAGCTGGGCGATGAGCAGCATGATCCCACCGAGAACCCCCGGTTGCAATGATTCATGAATGGTCACGACTCGATCCGTGCCACTTAACAGAGCCGTCACCATCACCACAGCACCCACAGCGATCATCCACAGCCAAGCAGCAATCACCCCACGCAGCACCGGCTCCACCCAGCGGTTCGGGCGTGCGGGGCGAAGGCCTAGAGGGCGCACGAAGCCACCCAATCCAAGCAGTATGAGCATGCAGATGGTGGCGAACATCGGGCGCGATTCGACCCCATCGGGTCTAGTAGCGGCGCGCACGACGACCAGAATCACCACATAGGTCAGGGAAAAGGTAAGCCCGCTGCGCAACCACCGCACTGGACGTTGGTCTCGCTCAGGGGGATGTGAATGCCTGGCCGCGAGCTGACAGGCGCCCAGACCCATGGCGACCACCACTCCCGTAGCGCCCAGCGGGGTGGTCGATAGAATCGCCGGACCCACGTTGATTGAGGCTCCATGAGCCAGCAACCATCCCCTAGTGGCCACCTCAAGAACAGCAGGGAAATCCACCGGGGTGACCGCGAACCAGCCGAGGACGCAGAACCCGGCGACCAGCAGCCACGTTGCCGCGGCCGTCCCCACCGCTGCGAGGACAGTCATGGGCATCCATGGAAGTCGCCACGTACGGTCGGGGCCAGCATGGACAGACGCTAGTTGGTGGCGTCGCTTGCGTGTGCGCCGGGAGTCATCGGCCATGATCAAAGCCTCTCCAACGGTGCGTATTTCAGGGCGAGCCTTTTGGTGCCGGCCGATCCGAAGTCGACGTCGGCCTTGGCCTTGTTGCCTTCCCCGCTGACCGCCACCACCTTGCCCAGGCCGAAGGTGGCGTGTAGCACCCGGTCACCAGCCGACAGTGCGGGAACTGTTTTGGCTCCCCTACTTGTTCCGGAACCGAACACCGGGCCCTCATCGCTGGGGGGTTGGTAGGAACGGGGCGTCGAGGTGGCTGCCCAGTTGGCGGCTTCCGCACCGGTACGCCGCCAGTCGATGAGTCCGGCCGGGATCTCGTCCAGGAAACGGCTCGGCGGGTTATGGGATATCTGACCAAAGACGGTGCGGACCCCGGCCCGCGACAGGTGTAGCCGTTTGCGCGCCCTGGTGATGCCCACATAGGCCAGGCGGCGTTCCTCGGCAAGTTCCCTGGGGTCGGTCATAGATCGCATGTGGGGGAAGATGCCGTCCTCCATACCCGTGAGGAAGACGTTGTCGAATTCGAGGCCTTTGGCGGTATGCAGGGTCATCATGGTGACCACTCCGGCCCCGTCGGTGGGAATCTGATCCGAATCGGCAACCAGGGCGATGCGTTCCAGGAAAGCGGGCAGCGACGGGTCGGGTTCGGCCACACCCATCAACTCGGCGTCGGACTCACCCGGGTCATCGGGAATGTCCTGGGCTGTGGCCTGGGCCACGAACTCCTGGGCGACCTTCACCAATTCGAGGAGGTTCTCCACCCTCGTCTGGTCCTGGGGATCGCTGGAACCAGCAAGTTCTGCCATCATCCCGCTGCGTTGCAAGACGGCCTCCAGCACCTCGTGGGCTGGTGCCCCTTCGGCAGCCATCACGCGCAGCCCGGCCATCATGTCGGAGAAGGCCCGCACTGCGTTGACCGAACGCGAAGCCATGTCCGGAGCCTCGTCTGCCCTGTCGATGGCCTCGGAGAAGGTGATCTGCTCATTGCCGGCGAGCATCGTCAGTGCGTTCTCGGCGCGTTCCCCGATACCTCGCTTCGGGGTGTTGAGCACTCGTCGCACCGACACATCGTCGTCTGGATTGGCGATCGCCCGCAGATAGGCGATGGCATCCCTGATCTCCTTGCGCTCGTAGAACCGCACTCCACCGACCACCCGGTAGGGCACCCCGACCCGGATGAAGACCTCCTCCAAGGCCCGGGACTGGGCATTGGTGCGGTAGAAGACCGCCATATCAGAATACTTGTCGCCGGAATCAGCCAAGGAGTCGATCTGGTCAGCGACGAATCTCGCCTCCTCATGTTCGGTATCAGCGACATATCCGATGATCCGCTCACCATCCCCGGCTTGAGACCACAACTGCTTGTCGAGCCGGTTTTCATTGTGCCGGATGATGGCATTCGCCGCCGATAGGATGGTCTGGGTGGAGCGATAGTTCTGCTCCAGCAGGATGGTGCGGGCCCCGGGGAAATCGGCCTCGAAATCAAGAATGTTGCGGATAGTCGCACCCCGGAAGGCGTAGATCGACTGGTCAGAGTCGCCGACCACCATCAACTCCCCCGGCCCGATACGCGGAGCGTCAGCGGGCAATCCGTCATCGCCAAGCTCGCCGCACAGCTGCTTGACCAGCAGGTACTGGGCATGGTTGGTGTCTTGGTACTCATCGACGAGCACCTGCCGGAACCGGCGGCGGTAACTCTCTCGAACACTGGGGTTGTGCTCGAACAACTGCACCGTCTTCATAATGAGGTCGTCGAAATCTAGGGCATTGGCTGCCTTCAATCGCTTGTCGTACTCGGCATATGCCTCAGCGAGGGGTTCATCTGCGCCCTGGGCCTGAGCAACAGCCTGATCGGGGGTGACCAATTCGTTCTTGCAACCCGACACCCAGTTGAGCAGGGCACGAGGAGGGAATTTCTTCGTATCAAGACCTTGATCGCGACCCACCAGGGCCATCAGCCGCCGGGCATCGGTATCGTCGTAGATTGAGAAGGCCTTGCGATAGCCCAGCTTGTCGATCTCTGAACGTAGGATACGCACACAGGCTGAGTGGAAGGTCGACACCCACATGGCGCGAGCCCGATTGCCGACCAGATCGGCAACCCGGGAGCGCATCTCGGCAGCGGCCTTGTTAGTAAAGGTGATGGCCAGGATCGATCCGGGATGCACATCACGGACAGCAACGAGATGGGCAATGCGCCTGGTGAGTACCCGAGTCTTGCCGGAACCCGCACCCGCGATCACCAGCACCGGTGAACCGGCATGCACGACGGCTTCTCGTTGCGGCGGGTTCAATCTCTCCAGCAGATCCGTCTCCGCGGTGAAGGGTGCGGGTCGATCGGGAACCACCTCGGTGAGCAACGATGGCGCCGGGGTGGTGAAGGCGGGGAACAGGTCCGAAGAAGTCATGGCGGGTCTACGATATCCAAGGCCCGGGACAGTTCGCGGGTGTACACCCCCAGCAGAGCACAACTGGGTATCAGGAGATCACCCGAACCAACCCGAGCCGACCCCGGAGAAACGGATCCGGGCGTTGAGGAACGGGATATCGTGGCGGCATGTCATTCATCTCATGGATACTTCTGGGCCTTATCTCCGGTTCCATCGCCAAGGCAGTGGTTGGCGGGGGAAGCAATGGATGGATCATGACCATCGTGCTCGGCATCCTCGGTGCCATGGTGGGCGGCTGGTTTGGCTCAACCCTGTTTGGCGCATCTCTTCGGCACTTTTTCTCCCTGCAGACCTGGATTCTCGCCGTCCTCGGCGGTTTCTTAGTCACCTTCATCTACAACAAGATGACCAACAAATCCTGATCGCGCGAGCCGTGTCTCGCCTCCGTAGCAACAGGCGAGACACGAGGGAAGTGTCTGCTGCATGAAAAACCCGGACCTCCATCAGCGGTTGTTCAGTTACGGGGTTGGCGGTCGGCCCAGACCCGCGGATCAACGCGTCGTCCGGTCCAGAAGGGGGTGTCAACCCGCACGTGGAGCCTCGCTTCGGTGTGACGCTGGTGGTGGATGACCCCCTCCAACCTATCCAAGGTGTCTGCCTCGAAGCCAAGAATCCACTCGTAATCGCTCATGCCAAAGGTTGCCAGGGTGGAACCCTTGACATCCGGGTACTGGGAGAAGCCCTGACGCCCATGAGCTGCCATGATCCGGGACCTCTCCTCGTCCGCCAGCAGATACCAGTCGTAGGAGCGGACGAAGGGGTAAACCATCAGCCAGTCCCGAGGGGCCACTCCGCCGAAACATGCCGGGATATGCCGCCGGTTGAACTCCGCCGGGGTGTGTAATCCCATGCACGACCACACCGGCTCCAAGTGCCTGCCCAGAGCGCTTGCCCGTAGTCGGTGATAAGCGTCCTGCAGCGCATCCGGATCGTCGTCCAACCACCACACCAGCAGGTCGGCATCGGAACGGAATCCCGCGACGTCATACCAGCCGCGGGTGGTGATATTGCTGCTGGCAACGAAATATTCCGACTCCCCCACCAGACGGTGGCGTTCCACCTCACCGGTTGGTAGGGCGATAGCCAACCGGAAGACTGCCCACAGCGCATAGTGGTGGGCGTTGTTCACCGCGTCGAAATCAACCTCGGTCGCATCCCTGGGGTCGCGATGAGGACGACGAATCTCGTCCTCGAAGCGGTGGACCATGCCTTCTGCGGAACGCTGGGGATGGGTGGACACTGCCTCTCCTTCGTCGACGATTCTCCCCCAAGCCGCAACTTTGACGCGGCCTGGTGCCCGTGGGCCTTCCCGGCCCTGTCCCGAGGATAGTCAGCAACGAGATCGTCGGCCATCCCACCGAGGTCAGACGAGTTTCCGGTCGGTCGCCCACTTGGTGAGCTGGTACCTGTTCGACAACTGCAACTTGCGCAGTACCGAGGAGACGTGAGTCTCGACCGTCTTGATGGAGATGAACAGCTCCCGGGCAACCTCCTTGTAGGAATAGCCGCGGGCGATCAATTTCATCACCTCGCGTTCCCGGTTGCTCAACCGGTCCAGGTCCTCGTCGATGGATGCAACGTCGATGGACCCGGAGAAAGCGTCGAGCACGAAACCTGCGAGCCTCGGGGAGAAAACGGCGTCATTGGTGGCGATCCTCCCAACCGCGGACACTAGGTCGTCGGTAGAGATCGACTTGGTGACATACCCCCTGGCCCCGGCCCGGATGACCCCGATGACATCCTCGGCTGCGTCCGAGACCGACAACGCCAGAAATTTCACCTCGGGATGGGTGGCATGCACCTGTTTGGCAACCTCGGCACCACCTCCGCCCGGGAGGTGCACATCCAGCAGGACAACATCGGGCAGGGTTTCGTTGATCACCGCGACCGAGGATGCGACGTCCTCGCCCTCCCCGACCACCAGGATCTCGTCGGGGCGCTTGTCCAACTCGTGGCGAACCCCAGCCCGGAAGATGGCGTGGTCGTCAACCAGGACGACCCGCCACGGGCCAATATGTATGGCTTCGGAGGTCTCGGTGGTCACAGTTTCATCTCCAATCGAATCTCGGTGCCCTCACCGGGCGCCGTACGAATCGTCGCCACGCCTCCGTGGCGTTCCATGCGGTCAATTATCGAACCACGCACACCCATCCGGTCGGCAGCAATCCGGGCCATGTCAAAACCTACGCCACGATCGCGTACGAAGACCTGCGCCGTCGCAGGGTCCGCATCCCGGTCGACCTCAGCGTACACGTCGATCATTGCCGCCTTAGAGTGCTTGGCTGCATTCATCATCGCCTCCCTGGCCGACTGGACCAGCACATGAAGGCGTTCGTCAAGCTCAACATCGCCAACACAGATCACCTCGATGGGCACCCCGCGTTCATCCTCAATCTCCCCACCGGCTTCCACCAGCGCCGCCTTGAGAGTGCCCGGGGCCTTCACATCCCCGTACAGCCAAGTTCGCAGTTCCCTTTCTTGACGACGGGCGAGAGAGGCCACCTGACGCGGATCATCGGCTTGACGCTGGATGAGGGCCAAGGTTTGCAGGACCGAGTCATGCAGGTGTGCAGCCATGTCTGCCCGGGTGTCGGCGATCAGCTTCTCCTCCCGGGCGATATCAAGCTTGCGTAGATAGGAGAAGAACCATGGAGCTGCGACGACCAGCAGACCCGAGATTGACAGGGCAACGACCGACATCACCACGGGAATCTGGTCGAGACCAATCTGGGCAGCTGTGAGCAGGGAAATGCCGACTCCCAGCATGCTCATGCCGACGATCACCCGCAATACCAGCAGCCAACGATTGCGCCCGGTGGCCGGTGTGTCGGCTTGCAGCCACACCAGGACGATACCGATGGCAGCCATCAACGCGGGCCAGAACAAGGGACTAGAGATCCCCCAGCCCACTCGTGAGGCCAAGGCCAGCACTCCTACGGCCAGCATCGAGAATGCCGTGATCCGACCAATTCCAGATCCCTTGACCGAATGGTCATTCCCGGCAGGCCTCATCCCCTGGTGGGATGCGGCCATGATGCCAGGTGCCTGCACCGCGCTCGGCTCGTCGGCCATCAGCATCCACAAAGCAGCGTAGATGCCGACAGTGAACAAATTGCAGAAGGTCAGTGCGATGAACCCGCCACGCACCACCCAGGCTGACCATCCCAGGTGACGGGCGATGCCGCCGGCGACCCCTCCGAGCCAAGCACGACCGAGCGATCTGTGCAGGCCAGGTCGGATCACTGGCTGGGAGTGTCCCAGCGTCGGCCGAGCAGTGTTCACCGAACCAGACTCACATGGTCCGGGATCGTTTTCCACTCTGCCGGGGAAGAATCGGGGTGGTGATGCATGGGTTGTCGGACAGAAATGAGACAAACTTGCTTCATGTACTCCGTCCACACACCGGCTCCCCAGGATTGGACGACCACGCTGTTGCGGTTGCACCGCACCCCCGGGCACCATTCGTGGACGGGAGTATCCCGGATGCTGGCAGCTTGGACGGGTATCGACCCATTGCTCATCAGATGCCTGTTCGTCGTGCTCACAGCATCCGGCGGCCTGGGCGTGATCGCTTACCTATTCCTGGTTGCCCTGACCATCGACACCGATACCGGACGGGCTCCCCTGGACCGGCTGGGAAGTGGATGGCGCAACCAGTCCTCCCAGTCCGTGGTCGGTGGAGCGATTACCCTGGCCATTCTACTCTCCCTCGGTGCCGGAACATTTTTCCAGGCCATCGCCGGGTTCAACACGTTGATGGTCATCGGGCTCATGGTGTGGCTGGGGCGCCGGGTGCGCTACGGACAGAACCTGCAGGAGCCCACTTCCGCCCCGTCCCAAGCACGCTCGGCCACAGCCCTGGGAGCTTTTACCACAGCCACAGCGGCCCTGGTGATGGCGGTGCTGCTGGCAAGTGGACTGGACCCCTTCTTGATCTTGGGAATCGGGTTAGCAATCACCGCAATCGGCACCGCGATCACCGCTTGGGTGGGTACCTCACGATTACTCATCGCGACCGGAGTGATTCTAACCTTGCTGACAGCCACGAGTTTCGTCACCATTTATTACACCAGCTCCTCCTCGGTGGTACCCGGCCCCCAACTGGTCGAACAGTCCGAACTACATGACGTCGCCCTGACGGCAACCTCAGTCATCTATGACCTGAGTTCCATGACTGTCACGACCGATTCCACCTGGTCAATCGAGGTGGACAATTCCAATCTGACCTTGGTTCTCCCAACCGAACAAAACATCGATGTGGACGTGAAATACACCGATTCGACGGTAAACCTCCCCTATGCCTTCGTGTTGTACGGCTCCGGTCGGGATGGAACAACAGGCACCGCGCTGCGTGAAGCGGGTGCCCCCCATCTATTGATCCAGATCACCGCAACCAATTCGAGGGTGGTGGTCTCTCAGCCATGAGCCGACGACCGAGGGTTTCGACACTGGCTTGGGCTGCGATGTTCGCCTTGGTGGCACTCGTTGCTCTCTTTCAGGCGATGGGAGCCGCCGAGACAGTCACCGAGTTGGTCCGTACCGGTGTCCCGGTATTGTTGATCGTCCTGGGCTTGCTCGGCCTGTGGAGCAGCAGGACCAACCAGTAACCAGTCCTGACTATAACGTGACCGTGACCGACACCAAAAAGGCATCGGCCACAGAGATAGGTGATGGAAAGCTCAGTAGGTCAACCTTTGTTTCACCGCTTCGGTGCTCTCGTTCTCGGTGGTGCGATAGGCCTGCCCCGTCCCGGACACCGCATCAGCAAAATCCTTGAACTCAAGGCTGCCCTGGGCGCTCCACTTGGTCGACGAACTCTGAGAATCGTGATAACCGGCCTCAGCCGTCTGCACCAGACCGAAATCCCTGCGTTCGGCGGTTGTGCGGGAAAGCACCTTGGAGATGTCCTCCATACGAGCCGCCCATTCCTGCCAGGCTGCGGACCTGGCCTCAATCGCATCGGGTGAGGCCTCAACGGTCCCAGCCCACCCGCCGATACTGCCCGCAGCAGCGGCCCCTCCGGCAGCGGCTCCCCCGGCAGCGACAGCACCACCGGCACCTGCACCGATAGCTCCCCTGCTAGTACCACCGGGTCCTGAGATGAACTCCGCGGTCCCATTGCCACCTGCTCCACCGCGGGCAGGCACTTTCAGGTCCACCAGAGCGTAGGATCCAGCGCGAGGAGCCCCTGTGCCAGGGTTCGTCCCTCTGCCACCAATAATTCTGGAACTGCTGCCACCGGAACCGTCGGAGTCTGATCTACCACCATCAATTCGACCGTCGGCTGCGATGGTGCCAGCAGAATAACCGGCCACATGGCCGGAAGAACCGGATGCCTGGGTACCTCCGGCTGCCCCGGTAGAACCGGCGCCAGGAGCATATCCGGCCACACTGCCACCCGCGGAAGAACCTGCCGCTGCTGTCATACCGATGGGTGGAGCAGACATCGCTCCGCCGCCCGCAGAGGAACGGGATACGGCCTCTCGGCCAGTCACTCCGCCGAATCCTCCGGATGCCTGAGCAGCCCCTGCGCCGAACCCAGCCTGGCCATTACCGACGCCTACGCCACCGGGCACCTGAACTGCACCAGCTGCCACACCGGGGGCCGTGGTACCAGACGGCATTGTTCCCGCAGAGCCGGACACACCAGAGCCCTGGCCCTGCGCACCGATCATTGGGGGGCGCGCGCCGCCGGATCCTTCTTCTTCCTTCTCGTGCCGCTTGCGGTTCAGGTCAACGAGTTCTTCGTAGACCTCAAGATCCTCAAGCTCATCATCGCTGGTGGCGGTGATTCCGTGCACATCGTAGCCCGTGACCCGCCTAGGGGTGTCGTCTGCCGTCATCATGACCTCCTGTTGTGACTCTTCAAGTTTGCCATCCCTGGGGGCCACCCAGGCCAGCGGCAACACCCTGAGATCTCCGCGACTTATCACAACCGGATGCCACGCAACAGATTTGCCTGCCGATTGATCCTCGGGAACCGGCACACATAGGCTTGTCGCCGACATTTTCAAGGCAAAGGGGAATGATGCAGATCAAGATCTCAGACCATTTCACCTTCGCAAAGCTCCTCCGGTTCACCGCCCCGACAGCAGCCATGATGCTGTTTACATCGATCTACGCGATCGTCGACGGGTTGTTCGTCGCCAATTTCGTCGGGAACACTGAGTTCGCGGGACTCAACTTCATCTACCCGATGCTGCAGATGATCTCCTCGCTCGGGATGATGCTCGGTTCGGGAGGCAGTGCCCTGGTGGCCAAGACCCTCGGAGAAGCCCAGCCTGAACGGGCCAACCAACTTTTCTCGTTGATCATCCGGGCGACCATCGTATTGGGTGTAGTAGCCTCCGCTATTGGGGCCTGGCTCGTCCCGGATGTGGCACGAGGACTCGGAGCGACCGGTCAGTTGTTGGAAGCATCAACCCTGTACGGCAGAATCTTCCTCGTCGGGCTAACCACCATGATGCTCCAGGCCGTGTTCCAGTCCTTTTTCACCGCAGGAGGCCGTCCGCACACCGGGCTGTGGTTCGTGATCGGCACCGGGATCACCAATATGGCGCTGGACTGGTTGTTGATCGTTCCGCTGGACATGGGGTTGGCCGGAGCGGCCTGGGCAACGGTCATCGCGTCTTTGGCCGGAGGTTTGCTGCCCCTGATTTGGTTTTTGCGTCCCAATCCTTCCATGCTGCAACTGGGGAAAGCGGTTCGTGACTGGCGTGCCCTAGGCAAGGCATGTACCAATGGCTCCTCCGAGATGATGGCGAATATCGCGATGGCTGTTGTCGGAATGCTGTACAATTATCAGCTACTCAAGTACACCGGGGCCGACGGGGTCGCCGCCTACGGGATCATCATGTACGCAGGCTTCGGGTTCGCGGCAATCCTATTGGGCTTCGCCTTCGGAGTTTCCCCGCTGATCGCCTACAACCATGGCGCCCGTCGCACCGACGAACTGCGCAGCCTCTTCACCAAGTCGGTGACTCTGGTAACGATCTTCGACTTGGTGATGACCATCACCATCTTTCTTGTAGTTCGCCCGGTTGCCGGGCTGTTCGCCGCCGGGAACCAGAATCTACTGGATCTCACTGTCCAGGGAGGCCGGATCTATGCCCTGGCCTTCCTTCTGATCGGCTTCAACATCTTGGGCGGTATCCTATTCACCGCCCTAAACAACGGGCTGCTGTCTGCGGTCATCGCCTTCTGCCGGACTCTGGTCTTCGAATGCTTGTGCGTACTAGTGCTTCCCGGATTCTTCGGGGTACCCGGGATCTGGGCATCCGCAGTGGTGGCCGAGGTGTTGGCCTTCTTGGTGACCCTTTCCATCGTGCTGGGCGCCCGTCGTCACTACGGTTATCTCTGAGCACCGGCGCTGCCCTGAATGGCTCCCACATCGTTTGCCGACTTCGGTGTTCACGATGGATATGAACGTATTCTCTTTTCCATCGATTTGGGGTTGTTGTCCATCGAGCAGTGATCTGGCTGATGGGAGTCATCTAAGCGGTAAAACCTCAATGTTGTTGCATCGTCTCCGGAAGAAAGAGCCGTACCATGCGCAACAGTGACCGGCAGCAGTTCGAGTCAGCGAATGTTTTTGACACAAGCGAACCGAACCTTGCCCACAGCGAATTTTTCACCGGGTCATCCTTCCTGAGCCTGTTGGCCGACCCGCAGGCCGGAGAGCTCTCATATGACGTTCGAACCGGGGTACCGCAACAGTTGGCAGATCCACCACGCCGCCACGGGTATTGGCCAAGTTCTCATCTGTACTGCCGGATCCGGTTGCTATCAGCAGGAGGGCAGTCCTGCTGTCTCGCTGAGACCAGGTTCGGTCGTCGTCATCCTGGCCGGTATCAAGCACTGGCACGGGGAGAGGGATTCCTGATTCTCCCGCATCGCAAGCGTCCCGGACAGCACCGAGATGTCACGATCAACGGCTGGAACTGGTCAGCGACAAGCGCTAGGCGGCCCTGGAAAACTGATTACCCCACCGAAGACAATCGAGGCCCTCAATGATCCTGTTCAACAATGATTATGACCGAGGCGCTCATCCAAACGTCCTGGCCGCCTTGACCGCCGCCAACGAAGATTCCCATCCGGGCTATGGCCACGACACTTGGTGTGCCCGTGCCCGAGAGCTGATCTCCGCCCATCTCGGCGGGGTCGCCGCCGAAATCCACTTCCTGGTGGGCGGCACACAGGTGAACTCCACCCTGATCGCTGCCGCGTTACGTCCCTGGCAGTCGGTACTCAGCGCCGATTCCGGGCACATCGCTGTCCATGAGACCGGAGCCGTCGAGGCCACCGGACACAAGGTGGAGGCACTGCCGACCAGCAACGGGAAGCTGGCAGCAACTCAGATCGAAGATGCGGCCACAAGGTGGGCCAGATCGACAGTGCCCGAACACGTCACCCAGCCCCGGGTGGTCTACATCTCCTTTCCCACCGAATTTGGAACCCTCTACTCACTGTCCGAGCTGACCGAGATCTCCGAGGCCTGCCGTCGTCACAAGCTCTTCCTGATGATCGACGGGGCACGTCTCGGCTATGGGCTGGGGTCATCTGCCAATGACGTGACAATCGCGGACATCGCCAGGCTAAGTGATGTCTTCACCATCGGTGGCACCAAATGCGGTTTGCTGTTCGGGGAAGCCGCAGTGATCATCAATCCGGTCATCGCCGACGGGTTCCGGTCGATGATGAAGCGCAGCGGGGCCCTACTGGCCAAAGGATGGTTGCTCGGTATCCAATTTGCCACGATCTTCACCGATGACCTGTACTTCCGAATCACCGCACGGGCCGATGAACAGGCACAACGGATCAAACAGATCTTCAACTCCCACGGGATCGCATCCCACATGGATTCACCAACCAACCAGCAATTCATCGTGGTAACCACTGCCCAGATGGAAGCCCTGGGGTCGCACTTTGGTTTCGAGTACTGGGAGGCACTGGGCGACGACCGGCATTGTGTCCGGTTCTGCGCATCTTGGTCAACCACCGATTCACAGATCGATCATCTCGCCGAGGTTATCGCTGCCCTGTGACCCGTCGATCCTGATCAGGCCTCAACATTCGCATCGTGTCAGTCGGTTGCCGCCCTGCGAGGATGGCCGACTGGGCTGCGGGGTGCCATCCACCGGTTGACGACCGCCAACCCACAGGGTGTGGCGAAGACCGCCACGAGGAGCGTCATTCCCGCAGCAAGCGCGGCGCCGCGACACACCACAGCGGTCGTCACATCACCCGCAGCCGCCCCCACGATCCCAGCAAGGCCGATGAGTGCCGCGGATGCCACCAGAATCGCGCGGAAAGAGTCCTCGTGGGCCGCGCGCAAGGATTCTTGTGTTCCCCGCACGGCTGCCTCACGACGCAGCCGGGTGACAAAGACGGATCCGTGTGCGATGACCAGAACCGTCACGATGGCATGGATGATGGGGATCTCCACCAGGTGGACGCGGTCTCCGCCTGCGGCGAGCAATGCCAAGCTTCCCCAGATTCCACAATAGGTAGACAGGAGACTCACCAATGCCCCGGAGATGGATTGGCATCCGATGACCATGACGGCCAAGGCGCACAGCCCGGCGACGGCCATTGCGCTGACCCATCGTCCATCGAAGGCATCGGCGAGCTGGTGGGCCAGCACCTGCTGACCCACTAGATAGTGCTCTGCAGCAAGGGCGTCCGAACGCGCTTCCACATCATTGATGAAGTCCGTTGTCTCATCGGATTCCACCGGCAGATGGGTGTTGATGACCACTCGGGAGAATCTCATTCCCGTGAGCGTCGTGCGCGCACCGTCCACCTTATCTAGAGTCTCCCTCACCCGGTAACGCGAGTCACTGGTGGTCAACGACGCAAATCTGGGGTCGTCGAGGACCTTGGTGCGAATGTGCATAAGAAGCTCATCCATGGAAACCCGCCAGGTCTCATCGAAGGCAATCCTGGTCGCATGGATCAAGTGAATTAGCTGAATCGCGGGGACACCGGTATCCATACCCATCGCCCCCAATAGCTCGGCCATCCGCGTCGGGGAAACCCGAGCCTGGGAGACGACGGAGTCGACGAGGCTTCGCAAGGCTTTCAGCGACGTCACTGCGGCCTGGTCGAACTGGGCGGCTCGTCCCGGATCCGCGAAAACCTCATCGGTGACCATGATCAGGAAGTCGGCGGGGCTCATCACCCAGGTCTGGGTAGTGCCGGTACGTAACTGGCGCAGCAGGAAAATCTGGTTCATCTGCTGGACTCGAGCACCAAATCTGGAGGCCATCCCTGAGGGGGTGAACCGGGTTCCTTCGATAACCCCGGTGATGAATGGTGATAATTGCTGCATGGCGACCGCCTTGTCGCCGAGCAAAGGAACGAAGCGTTGGGGATCTGTGGCGACATAGTTGATCAACTGGCTGGGAGTGTAGGACCAGAACCCTGACTCGCCCTCGGCAGCCTGCAATGCCAGGGCCAACTGCACCTGTTCAGCAGGCATCTGCAGCAGCGAGGTGAGGGTGGATACGTCCAGTTGAGTTTCCTGGATGCTCGCGGTCATGGCAGCAGAGGCATCCCGAATTCTCGCCACTGCCGAAGGATCGAGCCCAACCGACAACACCGGGTCCACGACTGCGCTGCCAAGCACGAAGGCAGCGAAGTCCTTCATTGAAGTCGTCGTCGATCTCCCCTTAGTAGCCGCTGTGACAAGGTGTGAGACCTGATTGATATCCATCGAGAAAGTCTCCGCCAAGGCCTGCGCATTCATCGGGACGGTGATGGCCGTCGTATCGGTGAAGCGGGCCACGGCCTCAACTTTGGAACGTTGCTGATCATCCATGAGGCCCAAGGCCCAAGGCTGGTCGTTGATAGTTCTCAGGAAGGAGATGATCTCCGGCAGTGAGCAGGTTGTCTGAGCATAGCTGCCATCATCGACCTGGTGGCGGGCATAGACCCCCAGCATCCGTGACTGGTCCACGTCGAGCAGAGAGGACATTGCCCCGTGGCTGATAGGGGTCTGCAGCACCCGGGCATCGGTGTAACGCCTCAGCCCGCGCAGTTCTTCCATGGTGTTTGCATCCAAGGTGCCTGACATCGACGGATCCACGCTCACGTGGTCAACGATGAAATCAATGAACTCGCGTAAGGTGAGAGCCCCGGGATCAACCCCTCCTTTTGCAGCATAGTGCTCCAGCATCATCTGCTCTACGCGGGCGCTGTCCAGGCCAAAGCGTTCGGCGAGAGCGGAGGACGGAACCGCAGCAACCATCGCCGCCCGGTCTGCGTAGGGCAGTAGACCACGCAACCGGACGGCGTTTGCAGCCCCGGCGCCTTTGGCAATCAGCGGGTCACCGGCGGCCTGCGAGGTCACGAAGGTGATGAACTCCCCGGCACTCATCTCGGGCACCTCACCGAACATGTCCTGGTACACCAAACGCAGCACATCTGGGTCGAGGCCTTCCCCTGGAACCAGGGTATCCATGGCTGTGGCCATCTGACCGGCACTTTGAGGAATGGTTGTCACCGTCGGAACCGCGGTAACCTGATCCACCCTCGGATCGGCAGCCAACTGGTTGACCAGCGCAGAAGCCTGCGCGGTGTCGCTGCTGGAATGCAGCAGCACCACCTGGTTGCGTTTAGGGAAGATTGGTGAGACCTGATCACGAGGCCCCTCAATGTGCACCATCCCGGAGTTTCCCGCCATGATGCAGCACCCCACGGTGACCACCAGCAGAGCGACAGCCACCAGCCCACGGCAGCGGTATTGGAGATCTGCCAATCGCCCGGCATCCGGGTTCCAGCTGGTTTTCGCGGTCGCCGCCAATATCTTGTGAGTGACGAGCAGCAGCGGAACCAGCACCATGAAGACGGTGATCGCGCTGGTCACCACGGCTGTGGCCAATCCAGCGCCCAGTTGAATACGTAGCGGGACTCCCATGCCCCACGACACCGCGAGCGCCACGAGAGTGGCCAATGTGGTGGTGATTACCGGTGGCAGAGTCGCGATGAGTGCGGCACCCATCGCATCAGAGGGTTGGTCGTTCCTGTTCTCCTCCCGATGGTAACGATCCAACAGGGTGATCGAATGGTGGACCGTCAACGCCACCTGCACCACCACGATCAAGGCGCCCAGGGGTGGCATCGTTTTGTAGACCGCGCCGCTACCCCAGGTGATGAGTGTCCCCGATGCGCATGCCAAAAGCACCAGAACTGGTTCACTCCATGATGCGCTCACCGCCAGCAGCAAGATCAGCACTAGCGCAGCCGCAACGGTAAGCACTCCTGCCGACGGTATTCCCGGAGCCCTGGCCTGCTCGGGTGTCCAGACGATGTTGTCATCAGTAAAATCCTTGTCCAGGGTTTCCTCGACGGCAGCTTCATCGAGAGATGCGGGTTCGCAGTCGAGGTGGAGCACGAACAGGCTGTGTTCACCTGAGGTGTACTCACCAGAAGCTAGATCATGATCGACAGAAATGACGTGCTCAATCTGCCGCAACCTATCCGCCAACACCCGGGCCTCGGATACATCGAGTCCGGTGCCCATCACCCTGATCGATGTCCGCTTGGTGGGGGTGGGGAATTCTTCAGCCATCACCTGCTGCCCCGCCTGTGATGCGGCAGGCAGGGCCGTGATCGGTTCCGTGGTCACGTGGAGCCGAGATGTGAGGAAGGCACCAACCACCGTCACCATGGTCATGAGGCCGAGCACCACAAGGTGCCTGCCGACCAGGAATGATGCGATTTTCTGCATGCGGTCTCCTAGAAGCAGTGACCACGCTAATCACCTGGGGGGGTCGCCAACAACTGCAGATGGCAGGTCAGTCTTGCCTGGAGGACATCAATCTGCTGCCCTCGTAGTCCGAGTGTTGCCCCAGAAGACGTGATCGCTGATGGAACCGGTAACCTTGATTCACTGTCCAGTGCAGTCCTGCACCGGGAAAGGAACACAGATGCGCGCCTCCGCCTCGGATGCCATCTCCCGCAGGCTCCCTTCCGAGCCCGATCGTCAGCAGATGGCCCAGGCCGTCGTCGGCACTCCCGCTGCGGGACCACGTCGCAGCGTGGTGGCCGTCGCAGGTGTGGCCACCCTCGGTTCCCTGCTCTTCGGCTACGACACCGGGGTGATCTCCCAAGCCCTTCCATTCATGCACATGCCGCTGGCCGCACGCGGGTTAGGGCTCACCAGCTTCGAAGAGGGAGCCATCGGCGGCACCCTGCTCATCGGCGCCGCTATCGGGGCACTGGTCGGCGGTTATCTATCCGACAAGTACGGGCGTCGCCATAACCTCACCCTTCTGGCCATCATCTTCATCATCGGGGCCATCGGCACCGCAGCCGCACCCAATGTGTGGGTGATGTATCCCTTTCGGATCATCCTCGGCATGGCGGTGGGCGGCGCAAGTGCAACCGTCCCGGTCTATTTGTCCGAAACCGCCCCCAAGGCGGTACGCGGGTCGATCGTCGCTGTGGATCAGTTGATGATAGTCACCGGTCAGTTGTTGGCCTTCGCGATGAATGCTGCGATCTCGGCGCTACACGGCGGTCCGCAGTTAACCATTTCCGTTGATCCGTCTGGGCACTTCGCCCCCGGCACCTACTCCTATGACGCGATCAGTGCCCTGCAACTCGCCAAGGGTGGAACCATGAGCACAGAGGAATTCCGTTCCTTCTGTGACCAACTGGTCATCGCATCGGGTAATGGCGAGGCCTGGCGCTACATGCTCGTACTGTGCTCGGTGCCGGCCATTGCCTTGTGGATTGGTATCCGCCAGATGCCCGAGTCCTCCCGGTGGTACATCTCGGTTAACCGTCTGCACGAGGCCATCGGGGCCCTCAAGCAGGTGCGCAATGACGACGCTGATCCCTTGGTCGACGAACTGCTGGAGATGACCAACGCCCACGACGCGGAGATGAACGAGGCCTCCCATCGGGCGAAATTCGTCAGGGTGGTGCGTACCCCATGGCTGCGTCGGCTCCTGGGAGTCGGCATCTTCCTGGCGATCGTGAACCAGACCACCGGGGTGAATACCGTCATGTATTACGCCCCCAAGGTGCTCGACCTGGCGGGCATGTCGACCTCTGCCGCGATCACCGCTCAGGTCGCCAATGGCGTGATGAGTGTCTTCGGTGCGGCCCTCGGCCTGTGGCTGATCCGCAAATTTTCCCGTCGCGGGCTATTGATCGCTGACGTGGTGGGGGTTGGTGTATGCCTGCTTGCCATCGCCGCTGTCTTCGCGACAATCATCTCACCGGCAATCAGGACTGGTACCCCTGCCCCGGGCTGGGCTGCCTGGGGCGTGCTCGGGTTAATGAGCGTGTTCATGGTGATCGTCCAGTCTTCAAACGGCACCGTGGTGTGGACAATGCTCGGCGAGGTCTTCCCCTCCCAGGTACGCGGGGTGATGAACGGCACAGCAATCTTCTGCCACTGGATCGCCAACGCGACCATCACATGGACCTTCCCATCGATGATTGAGGCCCTAGGTGGTGCGGCCACCTACGCCGTCTACGGGGTGGCGAACCTGGTCATCGGCACGATCCTGTTCAAGGTGATGCCCGAGACCAAGGGGCGTTCCCTTGAGGAGATTGAGCTCGACATGATGGAGCGCTACTCCCGGGACTGATCAGGTCTCACAAGGTCTAGCCTGCCTTTGGCCCGGGAGCTGGGATGAATCCCTGGTGAATGAGCTGAGGCCGGGGAAGATTCGTGTGTCACGATTTCATTCCCGCAACACGCCACCGGTCCAGATGGGGCAGCACCGCGCCAAGCAACGAAACAGCTTCGTCCAAGCTGAACCCTCCGTGCTCGACCATGCGAGGGGCGCAGTCCTCAATCATAGACTCCATGTCCACCTCCTGAAGGAAACGCCCCTCGTCATAGCACCACACACAGTAGGCATCCGAGATGGACCCATCTGCCTCATGACCACGTTCCGCCTGGTCGGCCAGGATCATTCCACAGCTATTGCAGCATGAGCCCGGCATTTCGAGAAGGCGCGTGACCGGTACGTCGAGCACGATGGCGAGTAGCTTCATCATGTCGATCCCTGGCGTCGTTTCACCGGTCTCCCACCGCGACACCGCTTGCCGCGTCACGTACAGCCGTTCAGCAAGTTCTTGTTGAGTCAGATCCTTCTGTCTGCGAAGCTCCGCAAGGGTCTCTCCGAATGCCATGATGCCGCTCCTTCAATGTCGTCTTGCACTTGATCCAAGCAGAGGGAATACCAGTCGTCGAGAAACAATCTGTTGCGGGCCCAGGAAACCTGGCATGCAAGGAGATCACTCCCACTCGATGGTGCCCGGCGGCTTGGAGGTCACGTCGATGACGACGCGGTTGACCTCACGCACCTCGTTTGTGATCCGGGTAGAGATCTTCTCGATGAGATCGTAGGGAAGCCTCGACCAGTCAGCGGTCATGGCATCCTCCGAAGACACCGGCCGCAACACAATGGGATGACCGTAGGTACGCCCATCACCTTGGACACCGACTGAACGAACGTCGGCGAGCAGCACTACCGGCATCTGCCAGACCTCACGGTCCAACCCGGAAGCGGTGAGTTCGGCGCGGGCGATGGCGTCTGCCTCACGCAGCACGTCGAGGCGCTCACGAGTGACCTCACCGATGACCCGGATAGCTAACCCCGGCCCGGGGAAGGGCTGACGCCACACGATGTGGTCGGGCAGACCCAACTCTGTGCCGACCGCCCGTACTTCATCCTTGAACAGAACGCGCAGCGGTTCGATGAGGGTGAACTGCAGATCGTCGGGCAGCCCCCCAACATTGTGGTGGGATTTGATGTTTGATGCTCCCTCACCGCCGCCAGATTCCACGACATCGGGGTAAAGAGTTCCTTGGACCAAGTAGTCGATTCCTTGCTCGCCGGCAATCTTCCGGGCGGCATCCTCGAAGGCACGGATGAACTCCCGGCCGATGGTTTTGCGCTTGATCTCGGGATCATTCACCCCCGCCAGTGCACTAAGGAAGCGATCCTTCTCGTCGGCAACCACCAAACGCACCCCAGTGGATGCGACGAAATCCTTCTCGACCTGCTCGGCCTCACCCTTGCGCAGCAGACCATGGTCGATAAACACACAAGTCAGCTGCTCACCGATGGCCTTTTGTACCAGGGCGGCCGCGACCGCGGAATCAACCCCACCGGACAGCCCGCACAGCACCTTGCGGTCCCCTACTTGTTCCCGGATCCGGGCCACCTGCTCGGCGACGATGCCGGCTGAAGTCCACTCCGGGGTGATCCTGGCGATCCTGTACAGGAAATTCTCCAATACCTTCTGCCCGTACTCGCAGTGCTGCACTTCGGGATGCCACTGAACTCCGGCCAGCTTCCGATCGAGAGCCTCGAAGGCTGCTACCGGAGCACCAACGGTCTGCGCCAGACAAGCGAAACCATCCGGAGCGACAGTCACTGCATCACCATGGGACATCCAGATCCGCGCATCGGCAGGAACCCCTGCGGTGAGCACCCCACTGGGAGCGATTCTCACCTGGGTGCGTCCGAACTCCGAGGTGGAGGTACGAGATACCTCACCGCCCAAGGCACTGGCCATGGTTTGGAAACCGTAGCAAATGCCGAATACCGGGACCCCTGCATCGAGCAGCCCCGGATCGACCTGGGGCGCTGCCTCAGCGTAGACCGATTGTGGTCCACCGGACAGGATGATCGCCTGCGGCTGGCGGGCAAGCACCTCGGCAGCGCTGGCAGTGTGCGGCATGATCTCTGAGTAGACCCGAGCCTCGCGCACACGGCGGGCGATCAACTGGGCGTACTGGGCGCCGAAGTCGATGACAATGACAGGACGAGAAGCCATGGCGGCATTCTAAACGCATGCCACGCGGCACCCATGACCATGTCGGACTGGTTCCTCGGCAGCGGAGGATGGTTTGATGGAAGAGTGAGTTTGCGCATCATGTTCCACCGCATTAACGAAGACCTTGCCACTGCGCAGCGGGAGGACCCTGCAGCACGCTCCAAGTTCGAGGTCGCCATCCTCTACTCAGGTCTTCACGCTATCTGGGCCCACCGGGTCGCCCACTGGTTGTGGAGCCGTCCATGCGGGCGCTTCCCGGCACGGTTCCTCTCCCAGTTTGCCCGCTTCTGGACGGGCATTGAGATCCACCCGGGAGCAACGATCGGGCGTCGATTCTTCATCGACCACGGTATGGGCGTGGTGATAGGCGAGACCGCGATCGTCGGTGACGATGTGCTCATATATCACCAGGTCACCTTGGGAGGACGTGCCAGAGGCAGGTTCAAGCGTCATCCGACCATCGGTGATCGGGTTCTCATCGGGGCTGGCGCCAAGGTAGTCGGCGACATAGTCATCGGGAACGATGCAAAAATCGGTTCTAATGCCCTAGTGGTCAAGGATGTCGAACCAGGAGCGGTCGTCGTGGGCATCCCCTCCAACGTGCGGCGGGGCGACGTCATCGCCTGAGCCAGACCGGCACGAGCTCTCCCGGTGGCACCTGCTGGATTGCCGCTCCTACAACTGTCTTCGTACCCAATGTGGCCAATTTGCTGACACGACTGCATTCATGGAACACAATGAGACCGTTGTGGCGACCCGACAACCGGTGCCCTCAATGCCGAGAGCATCCCGCCACCAACACCGACCACAGGATCCGGGCCCATCCAACTCCCGGACCCATTCACAGGAGGGTTTTCGTGTCTTCCAATCTCAAATCGGTCAATGTGCTGGGCATTGCCGCCACCTTCGTCGGCACCGTGATCGGTGCCGGTTACGCATCCGGGCAGGAGATCCTGCAGTACTTCGTCTACTTCGGGCCATGGGGCATCGGAGCGATCCTGATCGCCGGTGTCCTGTTCTTCCTGACCGGCTACTTCGCCATGGCCCTGGGCCGCAAGCTGCAGACCAGCGACTACCAGCATGTCGTCAATCCGCTGAAGAATCCGATTCCCCAGTATTTCTGCGACATCATGATCCTGTTCTCGCTGGTGGGGACCTTCGTCATCATGATCGCGGGTAACGCGGCCAACTTCCAGCGGCAGTTCGGCCTACCCCTGGCAGCCGGGGGGATCTTCCTCGTCGTGCTGTGCGTGATCAACTTGCTATTCGGCATGCGTGGGTTGGTACTCATCCAATCGTTGATCGTCCCGATCATGGTCGTGGTGGCCATCGGCGTATCGCTGTATGCCATCGCCAATCCCATCTCTGCCGCGGCCACCGAGTACGAGGTCAACTCCTCCCCAATGATCAAGAACTGGATCATGTCGGGGATTCTCTACGTTTCCTTCAATGCCCAGTTGGCGATCGCCGTTCTGGTACCCATCGGCCATGAGGGCAGGATGAAGCGCAGCACTCTGTTCTGGGGCACCTTCATCGGTGGTTTCCTGCTGGGACTTGGCGCACTGGTGGAGTACTTCGCCCTCATCCGCAACGCCTCAATCATCGGCACGACGACCCTACCAATGGTTGAGCTAGCGGCGAACATCTCGCCAATCATGCAGGGCGTCTACACCCTCGTGCTGTTCTTTGGTCTCTACTCGACGGCGATCTCCTGCTTCTTCGGCACCTACGAACGCTTCGCCGATATCCCGGCTCTTGAGAAATTCGGCAAGGTTCCGCTGCTCATCGGCATCGCGGTGGTCTGCTTCATCGCATCCTTCGTCGGCTTCAAGGACCTCGTCGGTTATGTCTACCCGGCGCTGGGCTATGGCGGCATGATCATCATGGTGCTCATGAGTTGGATGTACTTCAAGAAGGTCGGGGCAACCGGAAGCATCAACCCGGATCCCGGCACCCTGCGGCAGGCCGCCGACGCCCCAGACCCGGACGAAGCCTGAACAGGAAGGAATCAGATGATCGACATCAGCGGCCTGCGTCCTGTGTGGGCCGAAATAGACCTTGATGCCGTGGCTCACAACATCCGGGAGATCCGTCAGCTGGTGGGCCCCAGCGTTGAGGTGACCGGCGTGGTCAAGGCCAATGCCTACGGCCACGGCTCTCCCCAGTTCGCCCGCTGCTTACTGGCCAATGGAGCCACCAGGCTGGCCGTCGCCACCCTGGATGAAGCCTTGGAACTGCGGGATGCGGGCATTGATGCGCGCATCCTGATCCTCGGCTGGACACGTCCACAGCAGGCAGCCACCGTCGTGGCGAGCGGGATCGACCAATGCGTGTACTCCATGGATCTGGCCCGTGCATTGTCGCAGGCGGCGGTTGACCAAGGCCGTGAGGCTATGGTGCACATCAAGATCGACTCGGGGATGGGCCGCATCGGCCTACGGCCCGACGAGAACCCAGTTGACGAGATCGTGGCCATGCTGCAACTGCCGGGCATCAGTTTCGAGGGCATCTTCACCCATTTCGCGGTGGCGGACACACTCGACAAGACCTACACCCGCGGCCAGTTCGAGGCCTTCACCGCACTCATTGATGAGATCGCCGCCCACGGTCATGTGCCACGCATCAGGCACTGCGCCAACAGCGCGACGATCATCGACCTGCCCGAGATGCATTTGGACATGGTCCGGCCCGGCATCATCCTCTACGGAGTCCTACCTTCGGACGAAGTGATGGCCGAACGGATCGACCTGCATCCGACGATGCGGCTAAAAGCCATGGTGAGCCATGTAAAGCAGTTGGCAGCGGGCGAAACGGTGAGTTATGGGCGCAAATTCACTGCCGAGCGACCGTCGGTGATCGCATCCCTACCTCTTGGCTACGCCGACGGCTACCACCGGATACTGTCCGGCCGGGCCGAGGTCGTCATCCGAGGCCGCCGCGCTCCGGTAGTTGGGCGGGTGTGCATGGACCAGTTCATGATCGACGTCACCGACGTCCCCGGGGTCAGTGTGGGCGACGAGGTCCTGCTCTGGGGCACCGACGACCTGCGGTGTGAGGAAGTGGCCGATTGGGCAGAGACCATCGGTTACGAACTGCTCACCTCGGTAGCTCGTCGGGTTCCGCGGGTCTTCTTGGAAGGCGGCAAGGTCGTGGAGGTAGTCAATCTGCTGCTGGAGTGATGTGACGAATCACCGGGGGCGCGTCAATTGTTGGCGTGCCCCCGTCCAGCGCCCGGGCACCGGATGGCAATCTCGGTGTGGTGTCGGACCACCTCGGAGACGATGAAATTCAGTAACTTCTCCGCGAACTCCGGGTCCAGTTCCGCCTCATCAGCCAAGCACCGTAACCGTTCGATTTGTTGCGCCTCGCGTCCCGGATCAGCCGGGGGCAGGCCACAAGCGGCCTTCAGATGTCCGACCTGCTGGGTAATCTTGAACCGTTCCGCCATGATGTGAATGATCGCGGCGTCGAGGTTGTCAATCGACCCGCGCATCCGTGCTAGTTCCTCGGGAATCATCTGATCAGCCATGTCAGCGGATAATCAGATCGATGCGCTGGAAGGACTTCACGTCGGTGTACCCGGTGGTGGCCAGCGCACGGCGCAAGGCTCCGGCGAAATTCATCTCGCCATCGGGCGAATGGGAAGGCCCTGCGATGATCTCAGCCAAGGAGCCGACCTGCTCCATGTGCACCCGGCGTCCCCGAGGCAGGCTCTGGTGCCATGCCTCGGGGCCCCAGTGCCACCCCTTGCCAGGGGCATCGGTAGCTCTAGCAAGCGGAGTGCCGAGCATCGCGGCGTCGGCACCGCAGGCCAGCGCTTTGACCACATCACCGCAGTAGCCCATAGAGCCGTCGGCGATGACGTGGACGTAGCGGCCCCCAGATTCATCCAGGTAGTCGCGGCGTGCCTCGGCAGCATCGGAGATCGCCGTGGCCATCGGTACCTCGATGCCCAAAGTCTGGGCATTCGTGGACATCGCCGCACCCCCGAAACCGACCAATACCCCGGCGGCGCCGGTGCGCATCAGGTGAAGAGCGGTCTGATAGGTGGCACACCCGCCGACGATGACCGGGACCTCCATCTCATGGATAAATTTTGCCAGATCGAGCGGCTCGTGGTCCCGGGCGACGTGCTGGGCCGAGACTGCGGTGCCTCGGATAACGAAGAAATCACAGCCGACACCCTCAATCACCTCGGCGAATTCCTGGGCGTTCTGAGGCGACAGCGCGCCGGCGACGGGTACATCGGCCTCCCTGATCTGCCGGAGCCGCTCGGTGATCAGTTCCGCTCGGATGGGGGCAGCGTAGATCTCCTGCAACCTGGCGGTAACCCCGGCATCCGCTCCCATTCCTGCCAGTTCCTCAAGAACCGGCAGCGGATCCTCGTAACGGGTCCACAACCCTTCGAGGTTGAGCACTCCCAAACCTCCGAGGCGACCGAATTCGATTGCTGTTCGTGGACTCATCACCGAATCCATCGGGGCTGCGAGCAGAGGAAAGCTGAAGGTGATGGCATCGCACTTCCACTCAAGATCAACAGTCTCCATGGCGCGGGTACGTCGAGTGGGCATGATCGCCACGTCGTCGAGCGAGAAGGCCCGCTCAGCTCGCTTGGAGCGTCCGATGTCATCCATGATTCTCCGATCGTTGGCCCAGCACTCGTCCTGCCCGGATCAACCGGGTACACGCACGTCTGCAAATCTACCGGTTTCACCCTCTTGGTTCTCATTTGCCCGAGACCCAAACCGTCTGCCTCCCCCACAACCGGTCCTGCCCAGCGCGCAAACATCACCGAACGCATATGCGAGGCACTCCACCTCGCAGTGAATGGCCTTCTACAGGGCAGATCACAGGAAGATGATCTTGATATGCGGGCGAATGGCGAGGCAGTGTACCGCGTCGCGCCTACAGCCCTCCACTCACCCCTATGTTCAAATTTACGAATTTGGTTCAGCATGCTGAACAATGACTAAATGGTCTTGACAAGGGATTTTATCCAAGTTCAGAACTTGATCGAACACGTTCAGACCATTCTTTCGATTCAGCGGACAGAACGAATAATCCGGCGATACCGTGAAAACAACCTCACAATCCCTGAGGGAACCTGAACTCAACGAGGAGTTGTCGCTCATGCGCATTGCAGTACCGAGTGAAGTCAAGAACAACGAGTTCCGCGTCGGCATCACGCCCGTCGGCGTCCACGAACTCGTGCGCCGAGGCCACGAGGTCTTCGTCCAGGCAGGGGCCGGCACTGGCTCTTCCATCACCGATGAGGAATACGCCGCACAAGGAGCAAAGATCGTCGAAGGCGCCCAGGCCACCTGGGAGGCCGGCGAGATGATCATCAAGGTGAAGGAGCCAATCGAACAGGAGTACGGCTTCTTGCGCGATGACATGACGCTGTTCACTTACCTGCACCTCGCGGCCGACCGCCCCCAGACCGACGCCCTGCTGAAGGCAGGAACTCACGCGATCGCCTACGAAACCGTCCAGTTGCCCAACCGCATGCTCCCCCTGCTCTATCCGATGTCCGAGGTTGCCGGCTGCCTGGCGCCCCAGGTCGGTGCCCACCACCTGATGAAGGCCTCCGGCGGACGTGGCGTGCTGATGGGCTGCGTCGGCGGCGTGCAGCAGGCCAAGGTCGTCGTCCTCGGCGGCGGCACCGCAGGTCAGAACGCGGCCAACATCGCCCTCGGCATGGGTGCCGATGTCACCGTCCTCGACACCGACCTTGAGAAGCTGCGCGCTACCTTCTGGCGTTTCAACAACCGGGTGCACGCCCTAGCGTCTTCGGCGTTGACCGTTCGCGAACAGGTACTCCAGGCCGATCTGGTTGTCGGCACCGTGCTCATTCCGGGAGCCAAGGCCCCGAAGCTGGTCACCAACGAGATGGTCTCCCAGATGAAGCCGGGCTCGGTGCTCGTCGACGTCGCCATCGATCAAGGCGGCTGTTTCGAAGACTCCCACCCGACGACCCATGATGCCCCGACCTTCCAGGTGCACAACTCGGTGTTCTACTGCGTGGCCAACATGCCTGGTGCGGTTCCCAACACCTCGACTTGGGCGTTGACCAATGCAACTCTCCCCTACGCCTGCGCCCTGGCGGACAAGGGATGGAAGAAGGCTCTGCAAGATGACCCGGCCCTCGCGCTTGGTCTGAACACCACCGCCGGCAAGCTGACCTTCAAGGGTGTCTCCGAGGCCTTCACCGATCTCGAATACACCCCGCTGGAATCCGTGTTGGGCTGACTAAGGACCATCCATGTCCACAACCGCCAACAATCTCGAGTCGGCGGATGACACCGCTCATCCGCCGACTGACGAGGACCACCTGAAGCGGAATCTGTCCAACCGTCATATCCAACTCATTGCGCTGGGTGGAGCGATTGGTACCGGGCTGTTTATGGGCTCAGGCAAGACGATCCACATCGCAGGTCCCTCGATCATGGTTGTCTACCTGATCTTGGGAACGGTGATGTTCTTGGTCCTGCGGGCGATGGGCGAGATGCTGCTGCACAACCTGAGGTACAAGTCCTTCATGGACTTCTCCCACGATCTCGTGGGGCCATGGGCCGGCTACTTCGCGGGCTGGACGTACTGGGTGTTGTGGGTGATCATCGCCGTGGGCGACATGATCGTCGTCACCGGCTATTTCAACCATTGGGTGAAGAACCTGCACGTCTCCATGATGTGCACGGTCGTCCTGCTCGCCGCGCTGCTCGTCTCCAACATGCTCACCGTCCGGCTGTTCGGTGAAATCGAGTTCTGGTTCGCCATCATCAAGATCCTCGCCATCGTGGTGTTGATCCTGGTCGGTACCGGGATGGTCGTCGGGGGTTTCACCTCCCCCGACGGGACCCAAGCTTCCTTCGCCCATATCTGGGACCATGGGGGCATCTTCCCCATGGGCGTCGGGGGCTTCCTGGCAGCCTTCCCCGTAGCCATCTACTCGTTCATCGGTTCGGAGTTGATCGGTACCACGGCTGCTGAGACCCAGGATCCGTACAAGACCATCCCGAAGGCGATCAATGCGGTTCCCGTCCGCATCATGATCTTCTACGTGCTGGCTCTTGCGGTGATCATGGCCATCACCCCGTGGGACCAGGTCGATCCGAGTCAGAGCCCATTCGTGAACGTCTTCAGCCTGGTCGGTCTGGTGGCTGCGGCATCCGTGATGAACTTCGTGGTGCTGACCTCAGCCTCCTCCTCCGCCAACTCCGGCATCTACTCCTCGTCGAGGATGCTATTCGGGCTGGCGGACCAGGAACAGGCACACCCCACGTTCAAACAGCTCTCCAGTCGGCACGTTCCGGCTAGGGCGCTGCTGCTATCGGGGGGTATCGGCTTCCTGTTCGTTCCAATGCTGCTCATCGGCGGTTCGGTGATGGAGGGCTTCATCTTTATCGCGGACGTGGCGGCGATGCTCATCCTATTCATGTGGTCGCTGATCATGGTGGCGTACATCAAGTACTACCGGAACCATCGTGAGGCCCATGAGAAGTCCATCTACAAGTTGCCCTTCCCGCAGGTCACACCATGGGTGGTGTTGGCATTCTTTGCCTTCATCCTCATCGTGACGGCCTTCCAGGAGGGGCAGTTGATCAAGTTGGCACTCACCTCGGTGTGGTTCGTCATCCTGTTCATCGGCTGGCAAGTCCAGAAGAGACGCAGGGGAATCCGCGAATTCCACTGATCAGCAACTCCTCGCGTGTGAGGGGTGAGTGGCACAGTCGTGTCACTCACCCCTCACACCGCGTGTACCGCTCAGTCGCGGAAGCCGTTATTACCTGCCACGAATCCAATCAGCATGATTGCCAGAACGCTCGCTGCCGCAGTCATTGGGACCCTCCTCATTAATCTACCCAGGAAGCCGATGCTCCAGGTTCTCACGAACCCGGACCAATGGTAGGACCTTTCTGCCTTGGTCTACCATCGCCGTGGCAACCAGCTTTCAGCAAACGCATCTACCCCCGACCCGCCCGGGTATGAACAAGTCCCGGCGATCACTCATCCGGCCACCGGGCCCGATCAATGCTGGTTTCAGCCCTTGACCGAGTAGTTCGGTGCCTCCACGGTCATCTGAATGTCATGCGGGTGGGATTCCTTCAGACCGGCTGCGGTGATCCGCACGAACCGACCGTTGGTCTGCAACTCGGCGATGGTGCGAGCACCGGAATAGAACATGGACTGGTGTAATCCCCCGGTCAGCTGGTACAGCACCTGGCTCAAGGGCCCGCGATAGGGAACCTGACCCTCAATGCCTTCAGGGATGATCTTGTCGTTCGATGTGACGTCGGCTTGGAAGTAGCGGTCCTTGGAGTAGGACATATGGCGTCCGCGGGTGGCCATGGCCCCCAACGACCCCATGCCGCGGTACTGCTTGAACTGCTTTCCGTTGATGAACACCAGCTCACCTGGGGATTCATCACACCCAGCCAACAAGGAACCCAGCATCACCGTATCAGCCCCGGCGACGATCGCCTTCGCCGTGTCACCGGAGTACTGCAGACCACCGTCGCCGATCACCGGGACCCCGGCTGGCTTCGCGGCCCGGGCTGCCTCGTGGATGGCGGTGATCTGCGGCACGCCAACACCTGCGACAACCCTGGTGGTGCAGATCGAACCCGGCCCGATACCCACCTTGATGCCGTCAGCCCCCGCATCGATTAGCATCTTGGCACCCTCATAGGTGCCGACATTGCCACCGATCACATCCACCGTGGCTGCAGCTCTCTCGGCCTTAAGACGCTTGATGAACTCGGATTCGGCCCTGGAGTGCCCGTGGGCGGTGTCAACGACGATCACGTCAACCCCTGCCTCAATGATGGCCATGGCTCGCTCCCAAGCGTCGCCGAAGACCCCGACCCCGGCTCCCACGCGCAGGCGTCCCTGCTCGTCCTTGGCCGCATTCGGGTACTGGTCGGTCTTAACGAAGTCTTTCAGAGTGATCAGGCCCTTGAGGCGTCCATTCTCGTCGATGAGCGGCAGTTTCTCGATCTTGTTTCGGGCCAGCAGCCCCAGAGCATCGTCGTTCGAGATTCCGACCGGGGCGGTGACCAGCGGCATCGGGGTCATCACCTCACCGACCAAGCGTGTCGGGTCGGATTCGAAGCGCATGTCGCGGTTGGTGATGATGCCGACCAAGGATGTGTCGCTTTCAACAACAGGGATCCCAGAGATCCGGTAGGTGGCACACAATTCCTCCGCGTCGGCCAAGGTGGCCTGCGGAGAGATGGTGATCGGTTGATCGACCATGCCTGCCTCGGAGCGCTTCACCCGGTCCACCATCTTGGCCTGGTCATCGATGGACAGATTGCGGTGGAGGACCCCCATGCCTCCCTCACGGGCCATGGCAATGGCCATGCGGTGCTCGGTGACGGTATCCATCGCCGCTGACAGGAAGGGCACATTCAAAGTGACATTCCTGGTCAGCCTGGAGCAGGTGGAGACTTCGGATGGGATCACATCGGATTCACGTGGCTGGAGCAAGACATCGTCGAATGTCAGCCCCAAAGCCTCGAACATGGGCGGAACTCCGGCAGGGGTCAGGTCCGGCACAGTGCTTCCCTTCGTCAGATTCTTGTGGCCTCAATTCTAGTGGCCAGCAGCCAGCACAGACCCAGTGCCAACACCTGGGCGACAGGAATCGGCCATCCCGCATAGTCCAGGCTCACCGAGGTGATCAAGAAGCCAGCCACGGCGCCAATCACCCACCTAATGGCGTGTTCCCCCAACATCACGGCCCCCAGTAAGACCCCACCCCACAACATGTACCAAGGTTGCAGGCTCGGATAGGCCAGGGCAAAGACGATCAGCCCCCAAGCCCCAAAGCCGACAGGTTCGGCCAGAGCTAGTGACCAGCCCAAGCGGGCGATCACCACCATGCCCGCTAACAGGATGAGTGGCTCGACGAAGGATTTCGCCCCAGGAAGGGAAACCGGGAATACGGTATGCACCACCTCCGAGAGGGTATGAGCCAGTGACTGGGACCCGGCAGACTGGGGTGAGCCGGAGCCCGCCGCCCAGCCGATACCCCAGCCTGAGGTGATGGTGGGGACAGCGAATCCGATGATCACCCCACCCAGTCCGATAGCTAACCGCCCCAAGGCAGGGGCCCAGTTGTCGGCCCACATCTGGCGTGGTTCAATGTCTTCCGTTTTCATTCCGATCAACGCAACGGGCACCAGCCACAACCCCAAGGGCTGTTTGATGGCCATGGCCAGCCCGACCATCACGCAGCCCAGGACCCAAGCACGTGGGCGGGCGACGGCGATCCACAGCCCGGTCACGGCCAAAGCGATTCCCCAGGCGTCGTTGTGTGCCCCGCCGATGAAATGCACCAGCACCAACGGGTTGAGCAGGCCGAGCCACAATGTCCTGCCCTCGTCCATACCGACAGCACGAGCGATCCTCGGTAACATCAATCCGATAGCGACAACAGCTATCACCCCGGGCACCCGCATGCCCAGCAGGGCCATCCACCGGTGGGAGTGGGTGAGGGCCACGACCAGTCCCTGGATCTGCAACGCCAGTGGCGGATAAACGGTGGTGGTGTACTGCCAGTAGGAATCGACAAACACCCCGAAAGGTCCGCCAATAGAGGTAAGGGCCACCTCGTAGGGGTTGTATCCCCGGAACACGATCCACCCCTGCTCCAAGTAGGCCCACACATCCTTGGACAACAGCGGCGGACACGCCACCAGTGGCATCGTCCAGATGGTGAACCGGCGCCAGATCGTCTTCACATCGCATTTCGCCGACATGATCCATGCGACGAGCAGCAATGCCGCGCCCAAACCTGCGGGTCCGGCATGGGCCCAACGCACCGGCACCGGATTGCCGCGACCCGCGAAACCCAGCCCCCAAGGCTGGGGAGTAGCCAACCAAGCCGACACGCACAGCAACGCTGCCCCAGTGAACCCTATGAGGATGGGTGTCGAGCGCTGCACCCGATGATGGTAACCGGTGTTCATGGTAACTCATCACGGTTGGTCACTGTTTGGAGTTTGCCCGTGTCCGAATCGAGACCATTCGACTCGACCTTCCGGCACCACCACGGGACACGCCACCCACGCCGTCTTGCGATATCTCTCACACAGCCTTGCCACTGCGAGTTTTGCAGCAGTGCGCAATTCCCGGATGACAAGCATGCCCACACAGAAATTTCCCATCGCACCGCGAACGTGTCCACATTGGCCAATGAATACGGCAAGGGGCCGCCGACTAACCGGCGACCCCTTCCGTTCACTGATCTCAGGCGTTGGCTTCCTCGTCGTCCTTCTTCTCCACCACCAAGGTCTCGGTGGTGAGCAGCAGGGATGCGATGGATGCAGCATTGGCGAGAGCCGAGCGGGTGACCTTAACCGGGTCGATGACCCCGGCTGACACCAGGTTCACGTACTCGTCAGTCTTCGCGTTGTAGCCTTCCTCGGGGCCCAAATCGGCGACCTTGGAAACGATCACGTAACCAGGCTGGCCGCCGTTCTCGGCGATCCAGCGCAGCGGCTCGTTGAGAGCCTTGCGGACGATTGACACGCCCTGGGCCTCATCGGCGTCGACCGCTTCGAGGCTGTCCAGCGCCTTGGCTGCGTGAACCAGGGCGGCTCCGCCACCAGCGACGATGCCCTCCTCGATGGCCGCGCGGGTGGCTGAGACAGCATCCTCAATGCGATGCTTCTTCTCGTTGAGCTCGACCTCGGTCGCAGCACCAACCTTAATCACACACACGCCACCGGCAAGCTTGGCGATCCGCTCGGCGAGCTTCTCGCGATCCCACTCGGAGTCGGTCTGCGCAGCCTCAGCGCGCAGCTGTTCGACCCGGCCGGTCACGGCTGCTGCGTCACCCGCACCGTCGACGATCGTGGTGTGATCCTTGCCAATGACGACACGACGGGCGCGACCCAGCACATCGAGATCAACTTGATCCAGCTTGAGCCCGACCTCTGCGGCCACGACTTCGCCACCAGTGAGGATGGCGATGTCCTGCAGCATGGCCTTGCGCCGGTCGCCAAAGGCGGGGGCTTTGACCGCAACCGAGGTGAAAGTACCCCGGATCTTGTTGACCACCAAGGTGGACAGCGCTTCGCCGTCGACATCCTCAGCGATGATGACCAACTGGCCGTGGGCCCCGATAACCTTCTCGAGTAGCGGGAGCAGCTCGTTCATGTTCGAGATCTTGCCCTGGTGCAGCAAGATGTAGGGGTCGTCGAGGACGGCCTCCATCCGATCCTGGTCGGTGACGAAGTAGGGCGAGATGTAACCCTTGTCGAACTGCATGCCCTCGGTGAAATCAAGCTCAATGCCGAAGGCATTAGACTCCTCCACGGTGATGACGCCATCCTTGCCGACCTTGTCGAAGGCCTGGGCAATGATGCCACCAATCTCCTCGTCACGCGAGGAAATAGTCGCCACCGAGGCCATAGCATCGGTGGAGTCCACCTCGCGAGCCACGGAGTGCAACTCATCGACCACGACCTGCACGGCCTTGTCGATGCCGCGCTTCAACCCGACCGGGTTGGCTCCAGCGGCCACGGCGCGCAGGCCCTCATGAACCAGCGCCTGGGCCAGCACGGTGGCGGTGGTGGTTCCGTCGCCAGCGACATCATTGGTCTTGGTCGCGACCTCCTTGGCAAGCTGTGCGCCGAGGTTCTCGTAGGGATCGGTGAGTTCCACATCCTTGGCGACGGACACGCCGTCATTGGTGATGGTGGGAGCACCGAACTTCTTGTCGAGGACGACGTAACGACCCTTGGGGCCGAGAGTCACCTTGACGGTATTGGCGAGGATGTCGACACCGCGCTCCAGGGAGCGACGGGCTTCCTCATCGAACTGGAGTTGCTTGGCCATCCAGGGTTCCTCACTTCACCACAACGGCGAGTACGTCGCGGGAGTTCAGCAGCAGGTAGTCCTTGCCGTTGTAGCGCACCTCGGTGCCGCCGTACTTAGAGAAAATGACGACGTCGTCGACGGCGACATCCATGGGCACGCGGTTTCCCTTCTCATCGACGCGCCCCGGTCCAGCGGCGACGACCTTGCCCTCCTGCGGCTTCTCTTTGGCAGTGTCCGGAATCACCAGCCCCGAAGCGGTGGTGGTCTCAGCCTCAAGAGGCTCGACGAGGATGCGGTCTTCGAGCGGCTTGATCGTGGTTGCCACGTCAAACCCCTTTCTGTGTTGACTACGTTCTTGCAGGTCCGAGCGGGACGTCGTCGCGGTGCCGTTCCGTTCGTTGGCACCCGAACCCGTCGAGTGCCAATGCCCACAGTAGTAGCGGGTTGGCACTCACACAAGCGGAGTGCCAGCCGAGTCGGCGATATCCATGGGTGAAGCACCCTACGGGCACAGGCGAATGCTTTGGATACCGGCATGCGGGAGCCACGATGCTCCCCGCTCCCAGAACGCCCCGACCACACCCGAGGGCAGACATCCGACGTCGTCCTTGGCCAATTCGTGATCTGATCACAGCTCCCCGGTGGACCACAGGTATGCTTCGATTGTTATCAAGAGGCAGCTCAATGGCGAGCTGCCTCGACAGTTTCCTCAGCCGATTCGCCTGACTACCAATGCCCTGAGTCCGTCAACCGTTCGGGTGAGCACCAGCGTCGCATGGTTGGGCCCCTTTGGCCGCAGCCTGCGACGCAGCTGGGCCGGGTCAATATCCACAGCGCGTTTCTTGATCTCCAGGATTCCGATCCGGTTGTCACGCACCCATGCCCGCAGCTGTTTCTCCCCCGCATCAAGCACCTCGCAGATCTCGTAGCACACGGCCAACGGCGTGGTCACCGGCTCATCGACGGTCAGATAGGCGACCGATGGGGCCAGCGGGCGGGCGTCGGGATGGACCGCTGCAAGCGCTCGGGCCCTGATCACCGCACCGTCGGGTTCCAGGAGGAAACTGCCCGGAGCACTGACCGGCCGGTCATCGTCGAAGCCCGTCACATCAATGTCCGCGGGCAATAAATGGGCCGTGCTGTGGAATCTTCCGGCAGCAGTTCCAGGGGTGTGAGTGGCAGAGACGCCCCGCCACAGCCCGACCTCAACAACATCTCCGGCATCGGACACCCAGCAGGCCTCGACACCGTCGGGGATGATTTCCCGGGGCAGTCCGGGGCCGAGCTTCACACAGACCGGATTCGGGCGGGCTAGCAGGCCCGTCACAAAATCCCAACTGGGGCACAGATCCTTGATATTCCAGGAACGGCCTCGGCCATCCCGGCGAGCCGGGTCGATAAAAACCAGTGTCTGCGAATCGGCGGCCAGCTCATCCACGAGCCCGGTCGCATCTCCGGCGACGACCCGGGCCATGGCTGCACCAGCTCCCCCGGCCCCCTCAATCACCTGCTGCTGACCGCCATTGAGCAATTCGACCCGCGAAGCCACCAGGGCCAGATTCCGGGCAGCAAAGGCCGCGGTCACCGGATCAAGCTCGGCGCAGACCACCTCCAGGCCGCGTGCGCACATCTCCATCGCATCGGCGCCGATCCCGCAGCACAGGTCCACGACCCGGCGCACCCGCTGGTCGGTAAATCGTCGCGCACGCCAAGCAGCCACCGCGGGGCGCGAGGCCTGCTCCATCCCATCGTGGGTGAACCACATCTTCTCTGACCGTTCGGCGAATTTCCGGTGTGCCCGGCGACGCAGGCTTACCTGGTCCAAGGCTGCGGCCGCCATATCTGGGGAAAACTGCTTGCGCATCGCCGTCGCCGCTGTCAAGGATCCGGGATCAGCCTGGACAGCGGCTAGTTCGAGGGCAGCTGCACCCTCGTCGCCAAACAGGATGGTGCTCAGCGGACTACTCCGTGATGGCCCACCGGTTGCCCATCCCGATAGGGGATCACCAAGTGAAACTGATCAACCGCGGGGTCGAAGACCTGGGGAACAAACCATTTGTCGCCCTCCCACATGGGCAACTGACCGATCTGCGACACCGGCTGCCACACCAAGGGTCCCTCCTCATTGGATTCGAAGGGTTCCCCACACCAGCCGTCGATCAGGAAGACGAAGCCGAAGACATCCGAGCCGTCGGAGTGGAAACCGGGCCAAGACACCGTTCCGCGTAGCCGCATTGAGGTCACCTCGATACCTGCCTCCTCGTGGATTTCCCGGGCCATGCCGCTCCAGATATCCTCGGTGGGTTCTACCTTGCCGCCGAGCCCGTTCCACTTGCCGAGTTGTTCGTCTGCCTCGCGAGCGACGCGGTGCACCATGAGTACCTGCTCGCCGTCAGCGCGGAGCACGAATCCCAAGGTGGTCAGTTCAGGGCAGTAGCTCATGCCATCACCTTGGTGACCGGCATCCCCGGATCGGCGGAGATATCCAGTGAGCTGGGACCATGCCCGGCAGTGATCACTTGGGCGCCGAGGACCGCGATCATCGCCCCATTATCGGTGCACAGCCCGGGGCTGGGGCGGCGCAGTTCGATACCTGCGGCCTGGGTACGTTCGGTCATCAGCCCCCGCAGACGTAAATTGGCGGCGACCCCGCCGCCCAGGACGATGGTTCCCGAACCGAAATGCTGGGCCGCATCGACAGCCTTGCGGGTGAGCACATCGGCTACCGCTTCTTGGAACGAAGCTGCGACATCGGCGACCGAGATTGTCTGCTGATCCCGTTCGGCGCGTTCCACGTAGCGGGCGACGGCGGTCTTCAACCCAGAGAAGGAGTAGTCGAAACGGTGCTTCTCCAAATCGTGGCGTGCGGTGAGCCCCCGCGGGAAAGCGATGGCTCTTGGGTCCCCCCCGGCTGCGATCCGGTCTATCACCGGCCCTCCCGGGTAAGGCAGTCCGAGGAGACGAGCTACCTTGTCATAGGCCTCTCCAGCGGCGTCATCAATGGTGGTGCCGACCTCGGCGATATCACTGGTGATGTCGTTGACCAGCAGTAATTGGGTGTGTCCGCCCGACACCAGCAACGCCAAGGTAGGACGAGGAAACAGTCCGTGCTCACAGATGTCGACGGCCACGTGCCCGACCAGATGGTTGAGCCCGTACAACGGCTTGTTGAGCACCGAGGCCAGGGCTTTGGCAGCCGACAGGCCCACGACCAGCGACCCCATCAGCCCGGGGCCCGCGGTCACACTGATCGCATCCACCTCACCCAGGTCGATGCCAGCGTCGGCCAGCGCGCGTTCCAGGGTAGGGATCATGGCCTCCAGATGTGCCCGAGAAGCCACCTCGGGAACCACGCCACCGAAACGGGCGTGTAACTCCACCGAAGATGCCGTCTGGTTGGCGAGCAGTTCGGTGCCCCGGACGATACCGACGCTGGTCTCATCGCAACTGGACTCAATGCCCAGAACAAGAGGTCCACTCATATCTCGCACTCCATCACGACCGCGTGACGGCCAGTTCCGTAGTAGTCCTTGCGGCGGGCGATCGGCTGGAAACCAGTCGCCCGGTACACCGCGAGGGCTGGTTCGTTGTCGGGACGCACCTCAAGCAACATCCGCCGGGCTCCCCGGGCCTGTGCCCAATCCTTCCCGGCACCCACCAGCCGCCGCGCTGTCCCGCGCCCCCGGCAATCGGGGGCGACGACGACCCTCAGCAGTTCGGCTGTCTCGTCAAGCACCGAGAAACAGGCGACGGCACCGACCCGTCCAGCTTCACGAGAGACCACGACCAGCCGTTGATCGGCATCCAATTCGGCAGCCCAGGAATCCCGGGACCACCTCTCCGGGGCATCGAACCCGGCCGATTCGAGACCAAGCAGGGATTCGAGGTCATCAACTGTCGCCGGGGCCATGATCATCCCAGCGCTCCCTCCGGTAGCCTGAGCCTTCCCGGGGCCAGGGTGGATTTGCGAGTTCTAGGAATCTCAGCATCCGGAGAACGCAAGTACTGGGGCTCCAGCCCCTCGTCGACGAGTTCACCGAGCCGCGCCGCAATAAGAGCCGCGTCAAGATGGTGGCGGGCATCAAGCACAGCCCGGTGGGCGAAGACCTCGGGAAACGCCTCAATGCCGGGACCGATCACCGGCAGATCCGGTATATGGCCGGGGGCACTCACCTTCGGGCCGCTCGTCCGTACACCCTCGGCGGTATAGGTGGCCCAGTATAGCTCCCTACGACGAGCATCAGTGATCACGGCGAACTCTCCCCCATTCACCCTGCCCGCAGCCCGGGCGGTGAGGGCGATGGCGTCGAGGGTCACGAACCCCCGCACCGCGACACCCGCGACCAGTCCTAGAGTGCGGGCAGTAACGATTCCAATGCGCAGCCCGGTGAACGGCCCAGGCCCCACACCCACCCCGATGCTTCCCAGATCAGAGGCGGTGATAGCGTGGGCGGCCAGTAACCCAGCGATCATTGGTTGAAGACGCTCCACGTGACGTCGTGAATCAGTATCAGTACGCGCATCGACGCCGACACCATCGTGAGCCAACCCGATGTTGATTCCGGTGGCGGTGTCGATGACCAGGGTCCATGTGCTCACAGTTCCTCCGAGAACAGGGCGTGCAGGTCTACGTCAGCCCAGCGGGAACCGACGGCGCGAATGGTGACGGTGCGTGTGTTGTCGTCGATGTCTGGGCTGCGTTCAATGTCTATCTCCAGACGATCCGCCGACAGTTGCTCGACGAGTCCGGCGCCCCATTCGATGAAGGTCACCGAACCGGTCAGCGAGTCGTCGAGGTCCAAGTCATCAATCTCGGCCGCCGAGGCCAGCCGGTAGGCATCAACATGGACCAGCTGCGGGCCAGTCCGCGAGGGATGGATGCGGCTGATCACGAAGGTGGGTGAGGTAATTGGTCCGCTGACCGACAACCCTTGCCCCAGCCCTTGGGCTAAGGTCGTCTTCCCGGCACCGAGGTCCCCGTTTGCAACGATGACATCTCCCCCACGCAGCACCCCGGCGAGTTTGTTCCCCAAGGAGGCCATGGCCTCGCTAGTGGGGACCTTGATCCGCGCTGGAAGCTCAATGCCGAGGAGCAGGTTGTGCTCATCGATCTGCGAGATCGTCCGGAAACCGTGAGTGCCCCACCAGCCGATAACTTCGGGGAGTTCCCGTCGGGCGACCAGTTGCAGAGAGGTCATCTCGGCATCGACCGCGAGTTCTGCTGCCGCTGTGGCCAAGTGGGTGGCGACCCCGTGACGCCGTGTCTCCGGGAGCACACTCACCCGATGCACAGTCCCGATGCGTCGTTTCCGGTCCAGCGCCAGGAACAAACAACCAACCGCGGTATCCTCGACGCTGGCAATGATGCCGAGTTGACCGTCGAGACGAGCCCGCACCACCTCGACAGTGTCCGACAGCGCATCCGTCGGCGGGTCCAGCACCCGGCGGGTAGAGAAGGCCGAGACGATGATGCCGAGCATCAGCCCTGCATCATCCCGATTGGCCAGTCGCAGGTGCACCTGCGATTGTGAATCGTTCACGACCCGAAATCCTACGCCCGGCGATTGCGGCGACCGAATTCCTGACCCCGGGTGTGCGGCGGTGCACTCTTACCACGTTCTCTACCGCCGCTAGCCTTTCCGCCACGCAACGAACCCCGGGATTCCCGGTCCTTGGTCCCGCGATCACGATCGAAGCGATCCCGGCCTTCAAAGCCCTGGTCATCACGCCGCCGGAACCGCCAATCGCTGCCCAAGTCGTCGTAGCGCCTCTCGCGCCCGCCCGGTCGGTAACTGCGAGTCTTGCGTTGCCGCGCCCGGTCACGTCCACGTTCCTGTGGAGTCCATTCAGTCTCCCGGTCCGCGGACCATCCGCGGCGATCCCGCAGTCCCCGCCCACGCAATCCACTACGTTCTGCCGAGTCAGAGCGTTTTCCCCGGCCTCGATCCTGTTCATTGGTGTTGCGGCGGCGATCGCCCCAGCGGCGGGAGCGGGAGACGGCAGCATAGCGATCATGATGTGACCCCCGCTGGCGAGCTTCGGGGTCCCGCAGGCTGCGATCATACTCAAGGAATTCGTCGGCGAGGTCCTTGCCAGAACTACGTCGGGGAGCCACCGAGGCCTGTTCGATCACCGGATCAATGCTCGGTCCCATCCCATCGCAGCGAGAGTCCCCGCTCCGGGGACGCCGCGCCCTGCGCAACTCACCGTGATCGGCCTCCCGGTTGATTTCCCGTCGAGCCCGCCGCGTTTCCTCCCGTGATCCCCGGCGCCCGGATCCCCTGCCGCTACGACCTCGGCGTCCCGGGCGCGGGGGCCACAACACAGCCTCGTAACTGTCGTCAGCGATCGGCTCCCCACTAGGAGCTTCGAAATCCGCCAAGGTTTCATCTCCGAGCCGGACCCGGACATTTTTCGAAGTCAGGCCAACCTGTCGGGAGATCTGATCCATGCGTCGGCGCTGTCGTGGGGCGACGAAGGAGATCACCTGTCCGTCAGTTCCGGCGCGGGCCGTGCGCCCAGCCCGGTGCAAGTAGTCCTTCGCATCGTGGGCGATGTCGGCCTGAAGCACCAAGGAGACATCGTTGACATCAATGCCGCGGGCCGCGACATCGGTTGCCACCAGAACCGGCAGGTCGCCGCGCCGGAAGGCATCCATTACCCGCGACCGGGCCCCCTGGCGCATTCCGCCGTGCAGGGCACCGGCCATCAACCCGTGTCGGCGCAGGTATTGGCCCATCTTCTCCGCATCCATCTGAGTACGTACAAAGACCAAGGTTCGGCCTTCACGGTTGGCCACCATTGATGCGATCTCGAATTTGTCGAGAGGATGCACGACCCAGATGCGATGCTCCATCGTCGTGACCGTTGCCTTGCCCGGATCAACGCCGTGTTCCACTGGGTCATCCAGGTATTTCTCGGCGATCTGCTGCACCTCGTCGTCGAGGGTGGCGGAGAACAGCAGATGCTGGGCCTTTGCGGGAATCCGATCCCAGATGGCGGTGACTTCCTCGAAGAAGCCCATGTCGCACATCTCGTCGGCCTCGTCGAGCACAGCCACCTCGACCGATGACAGATCGGCTGCACCCCGCTCAATGAGATCGATCATCCGGCCGGGGGTGGCCACGATGATGTCTACCCCTCGCTCCAGCATCTTCAGCTGGGGACCATATTTCATACCCCCGGCAACCAGCACAGAGAACAACCCCATCCGACGGGCCAGGGGCTGGATGACATCGGCAATCTGCATGGCAAGTTCCCGGGTCGGTGACAGGATCACCGCACGCGGGGAACGACCGGGACGAGTTCCTGCACTGAGACGGGCAAGGGTCGGAAGGGCGAAAGCCAAAGTCTTGCCCGATCCGGTCTGGCCCCTGCCCAATAGGTCATGTCCGGCCAAGGAATCGGGAATCGTCGCGGACTGGATCGGGAATGGCTCGGTGATCTGTTGCGCATCAAGGGCAGCAACGAGTTCCCCAGGCAGGCCAAGGGCTGCAAAGGTCTGATCGGAATGGACATCTGGGCTCGGCACGTCGGCCATGAAGCTCCCCTGGAAAGACTGTGGGGCCACCGTTTGAGCCCTAACCCGGACACGGTACCTTGCCCCCCACAAACCTGTCCACGTAACTTGTTGACCATGTTGCCATCGTTGCAACCAGGAGTCGGTTCCCGAACCGCGTACCATTGCCATGTGCGTGTCGCGTTTGTGGCAGAGTGCTTCCTGCCTTCCCTCAACGGTGTCACGAATTCCGTTCTGCGGGTCTTGGAGCACTTGGGCCATGAGGGCCATCAGGCTCTGGTGATTGCCCCGGACGACCCTCGCGGGGTTCCCACCCAGTACGCAGGCTTCCCCGTGGTCACCACCCCCTCGTTCACCCTTCCCTGGTACCCGGACCTGCGAGTGTCGATGACCTCCAAGCACCATCTGACCACCCAGTTGAAGGTGTTCGCCCCCGACGTCGTCCACCTGGCTGCCCCGGTGGTCCTCGGCCACAAGGGCGTGTTGGCCGCCGCAGCCCTGGGCATCCCGTCGATTGCTCTTTACCAGACCGACATCCCAAATTACTTGGGCCAGTACGGTTACTCGCTCACCGAACCGCTGTTCTGGCACCACCTGCGTTCGCTGCACAACATGGCGACGATCAACCTTGCTCCCTCAACCTGGACCCACGATGAACTGATGGGCCACGGCTTTTCCCGTTTGGCGATCTGGGGTCGCGGTGTGGACACCGTCCGGTTCACCCCGGCCAAACGCGACGAACGGTTGCATGCTGCTTGGGCCCCCAATGGGGAGATCGTAGTCGGTTATATGGGCCGGTTGGGCAGCGAGAAGCAGGTCAGCGACCTGACTGCGCTGTCCGGGATTCCCGGAGTGCGCATGGTCATCGTCGGTGACGGACCGGAGCGCGCCAAACTAGAGAAAGCGATACCTCAGGCCGTATTCACCGGAGTGCGCACCGGTGAGGATTTGCCCCGTCATCTGGCCTCAATGGACCTGTTCGTCCACCCTGGCGAAATGGAGACCTTCGGCCAGGCGATCCAAGAGGCGCAGGCCAGTGGGCTACCAGTGATCGCCCCACGGCGAGGTGGCCCGGTCGATCTGGTCTCCCCCTCGCACAATGGATGGCTGTATGCCCCCGGTGACCTCACCGATATGCGGGCCAAGGTCATCGACCTAGTAGGTGACGGCTACAAGCGCGCTGCTTTCGGCCGCACGGCACGTTCAATGGTGCAACATCGCAGTTGGCCGCAAGTCTGCGACCAACTGCTCGACCACTACGCGACGGCGATCGAGTTGGGAGTGAGATTACCCGCCAGAATCGCCTGATCCCCGATCACCCCCGCCAAATGCGCGAGCACTTCGGGAATCACCTCGGCCTGCCGTTCGGGCGGATAAGGGCCGGGGCGATGGGTTGCGGCCATTGCCTGCACCGAGGCTCCCATTGATGCGGCCTTCCAAGCAGGCAGTCCGGCGGCCATGAGGGTACCGCAGATGCCGGCGAGCACGTCACCGGAACCGGCTTGAGCAGTCCATGCCGGGCCGGGGATGGCCAAGGTGACCCTGCCGTTTTCCTCGGCGATGTACTGGGTGGCGCCCTTCAGCAGGACAGTGGTTTTCCATCGCTTTGCGGCCTCGCGGGCATGCCTGATCGGATCAGCCACAACCTCGGCGCGCTTGACCCCCATAATTGTCGCCAACTCACCGGCGTGCGGGGTCATCAGCCACCCCTCGGGAAGGGCAGCAGGTATGTGCACTAGGGCTTCCGCGTCGACGACTGCCGGAATGCCCGCCTCCAGGACGTGGTCGAGACGGTGCTCGTTCTCCGGGCCGTCGCCCCACCCGCAGCCAACCAGCCAAGCTTGGACGCGTCCCCGTCCGATGGTCACCGAGGGCTGGCGACGTACCACCATGTCCGCGCACGAAGGAGGACCGCTGAACCGCAGGATACCCGCCCCGGAGAAGACGGCACCAGTGACCGACAGGATCGCAGCACCCGGGTAGCGGTCCGAGCCGGTGTCGATACCCAGGCCGCCACGGGAATACTTGTCGGCGTACTGGGTTGGCCATGGCCACCACCTAGCGACGTCGACCCGCTGCATCTGCTGGATGTCGGTGTCAGGTAGCTCACAACCCAGATCAATGATCTCGACGTCGCCACAATAGGATGCCGCCGGCTGAGCTAGGTGACACAGTTGGGGAGCGGAAAAGACCACTGTCCAGTTCGCGTGGACGGCGTGCTCAGGGGCCAGATGGGAATCCGGATCCAGGCCAGAAGGAATATCCACGGCGAGTACTGGAATGGATAGAGTGCGCACCTCCTCGGCGAAGATGATCATCTCTTCCGACAGCCCCCTGTGGGAGCCCAGTCCGACAACAGCGTCGATGACCAGAGAGATCTCCGGCAACTGACGCATCACTGCGAGGGTGTTCATGAACCGTGCACCAAGTTGACGTGCTGCGATGACCCCACCGGGGTGGGCCTTGTCCGTCACTTGCCACACCAGCACGTGGCGGCCCATCTTCATCAACTCGCGCACGGCGTAGAGACCGTCGCCGCCGTTGTTTCCCGGGCCCACGGCAACCAAGATGGTGCCTTTGGGCGCCATCTGCATCGCACGCTCGGCCACCTTGAGGGCCGCACGCTGCATCAGGCTGATGTCAGGGTTGCGGGACTCAAACTCGACTTCGGCAGCCCTGATTTGCTGGACACTGTGGATTCCGATCACTGATGTTCCTCACAAACTACAAATGCCGTGGCCAGACCACCGTCATGGCTCATCGAAAGATGGACTCTGCCGATCCGCAACTGCGCGGCTCGTGCGGCAACGCCACCGCTCAGCACCATGGTAGGCGCTCCATCGTCCCCCGTCATAACCTTGACCTCGTGCCAACCCAGGCCTGCGGGGGCACCCAAGGCCTTGGCGAGGGCTTCCTTGGCCGCGAACCGGGCGGCCAGCTGTTCGGTAGTGCGCCCTTCGGATTCGGCCGGGGTGAACAGTCGCGCCACGATGCCCGGATGCCTGGTGATCATCGCCGCCATTCGGTCCACCGAACAGATGTCCACCCCGACTCCGGCGATCATTCGACCGTCACCGACTTGGCCAGGTTGCGGGGCTGATCGACGTCGTGGCCCAAGGTTGCGGCCAGCTCGCAGGCGAACAGCTGAAGCGGGACCGTAGCCACCAAGGGTTGCAGCAGCGTGGATACGTGCGGCAATTCGATCAGTTGGTCAGCACGATTCGCGGCCTCCTGGTCGCCCGCTTCGACCAGGACGATCGCCCGCCCACCCCGGGCCTGAACCTCCTGGATATTGGAAAGTACCTTGTCTCGCAGCTGATCGCGACCGCTGGGTGGGACAATGATGAACACCGGCATGCCCGGCTCAATGATCGCGATTGGCCCGTGTTTCAACTCACCGGCTGCGAATCCCTCGGCGTGCTGGTAGGCGATTTCTTTCAACTTCAGCGCGCCCTCCAGGGCTACCGGGTAGCCGACGTGGCGTCCCAGGAAGATGAAATGCTTCTGTCCAGCCAGCTGATGGGCCAGGTCGTAGATCTCCTCGGCCCGGTCGAGCAGTTCCTGCACTAGTCCGGGCACCCGCTCTAGTTCGTTGGTGATGGTGAAGATCTCGTCGGAATATTTCATGCCTCGCACCTGGGCCAGATAGAGACCCAGCAGGTAACAGGCGGCGACCTGGGTGAGGAAGCCCTTCGTGGATGCAACACCGATCTCCGGGCCAGCGTGAGTGTAGATCACCGCATCTGATTCCCGCGGGATCGTCGAACCATTGGTGTTACAGATGGCGATCACCTTGGCGCCCTGCTCCCGGGCATGCCGGATGGCCATCAAAGTATCTGCAGTTTCACCTGACTGAGAGATGGTCACGCACAGGGTCTGTGGGTCGATGATCGGATCACGGTAGCGGAACTCGGAGGCCACCTCCACCTCACAGGGCACCCTGGTCCAATGCTCCACAGCATATTTGGCGACCATTCCTGCGTAGTAGGCGGTGCCGCAGGCGACGATCACGATCTTGTTGATCCGGCGCAAGTCTTCCGGGGAGATACCGCGCATCTCGTCGAGCACCAGTTCCCTACGAGCGTTGTAGCGCCCCAGCAGGGTATCGGCCACGGCCTTGGGCTGTTCGAAGATCTCCTTGCGCATGAACCAGTCGTAGCCGCCCTTCTCGGCGGCGGAAGTGTCCCAGTCGACGTGGTAGGTGTTTGTCTCGGCCGGGGTCCCGTCGAAGTTGGTAACGGTGATCCGCGTGGGGGTGATGAGCACAGCCTGATCCTGCCCGAGTTCGATTACCTCACGAGTGTGCGCAATGAAAGCTAGTACATCGGATGCGAGAAAGTTTTCTCCCTGCCCCACACCGACGACCAAGGGCGAGTTACGACGGGCAGCGACGACCTCGCCAGGTTTATCTGCAGTTATTCCGACCAAGGTGAATGCGCCGGAGAGCAGATCTGCCACCGCGCAGATGGCGGGCAGCAGTTCTCCGGTACGGGTGAGTTCCCGCGACAGGAGGTGGGCCGCCACTTCGGAGTCGGTCTCGGATGTGAAGGTGACGCCGGAGGCCTCAAGCTCAGCACGTAGTTCGGCGAAGTTCTCAATGATCCCATTGTGCACGATGGCAACAGCAGCATCATTCGACACGTGTGGATGGGCGTTCACATCGACGGGAGCGCCATGGGTGGCCCAGCGGGTGTGCCCGATGCCCTGGTGGGCCTTGGGGATCGGGGCTATTTCAAGTTCACTGCGCAGATTAGCTAGTTTGCCAGCTTTCTTCGCCCAGGCCAGCCGTCCATCAGCCACCACGGCCACCCCAGCCGAGTCGTAGCCTCGGTACTCCATTCTTGCCAGGCCATCGAGGATCACCTGCTGGGCATCCTGGGGGCCGACGTATCCGATAATTCCGCACATATCACAAGAGTCTAAGGGGTGGGCTACGCTGATGCGGTGACTACGGCCGCCGAGAACCGAGCTACACCATGGGTGACCTTGCCACGCGAGGCATGGGCGACCCTCGCCAGAGATTCGGAAATGTCCCTTGATGCGGGAACACTCGACCGGTTACGTTCTTTGCAGGATCCGACCAATGAACGCGATGTCGCCGAGGTTTATCTCCCGCTGGTCGAGATGATCAACCTTCATCGGCGGCATCACAAGGGAATGTATCGCGACCTCAATGACTATCTGGACATTTCCGCCACCTCGACGCCTTTCGTGATCGCCGTCGCGGGTTCGGTGGCGGTGGGAAAGTCGACGGCTGCCCGCCTGCTTCGTGAGCTGATCTCCCGGGCGCCAGACCATCCCCGAGTGGAATTGCTACCCACCGACGGGTTTCTGTTACCCAACGCCGAGTTAGAAGCCCGTGGGTTGATGACGCGGAAAGGTTTTCCAGAGACCTATGACCGCGAAGGCCTATTAAATTTTCTCATCCGGGTGAAATCGGGAGTAGACCGCGTCGAAACTCCAGTCTACTCCCACGTCCGCTCGGATGTGGTGCCCGGGGAGCGCCAGGTGATGGAGAAACCAGATGTACTGATCATCGAGGGGTTGAACGTCCTTCAACAGGCACCGCTGGGCACCGATTCCTTGGCGATCAGCGATTTCCTCGACTACTCGGTGTATGTCGACGCCAACGTCGAGCACATCAGGTCATGGTTCATATCCCGCTTCGCAGCCCTTCGGGAATCGGCTTTCCGTGATCCAGATTCAGCGTTCCGGTCGGTCGCCGAGATGCCCGACGAACAGGCGATGGCGATAGCCGAGGGATTCTGGTCGAACACCAATGAGCCGAACCTGCGACTCAACATCAAACCGTCCAGAGAACGGGCAACCGCCATCTTGCACAAAGGTGCCGACCACGTGATCTCCGAGATCCGCATCCGCAAAATCTGAAGCCTGGCCCAGCATCGCCCGGACCGAGGCCAGTCATCTCATGGTCACAGGGCCAGGCGGTGTGCCACTAGCCCAGCAAGCCGTTCGGCGATCTCCCGGGCCTGTTCGTCAGTGGTGGCCTCCACCATGACACGCACTAGCGGTTCGGTACCCGAAGGGCGCAGCACGACGCGTCCCCCGTTGCCCAGTTCCTTGTTGGCCGCGGTCACGGCCTGGGTGATCTCCGGATCGACTCCAGCCCGCATCTTGTCAACATTCGGGACGTTGATCATCACCTGTGGCAAGGAGGTCATGATCGAAGCGAGCTCGGCAACAGATTTCCCGGAGGTCGCCATCGCGGCAGCCAAATGGAGAGCGGTCAGCACCCCGTCGCCGGTATTGGCGTACTCCGAGATGATGACGTGTCCGGATTGTTCCCCGCCGAGGGTGAATCCATCGGCCCCCATGGCTTCCAGCACGTAACGGTCGCCGACCCGGGTCTGTTCGACGTGGATTTCATGTTCCCGCATGGCGTTGATCAGGCCGAGATTGGACATGATCGTCGCCACCAGGGTGTCGTTGTGCAGCTTGCCCTGAGCCTTCAACTCGACCGCAAGAATGGCCATAATCTTGTCACCGTCGACCAGATTCCCGGAGGCATCAACAGCCAGGCAACGATCGGCATCCCCGTCAAGGGCGACGCCAAGCATCGCACCATGCTCGACGACCGCAGCCTGCAACCCATCCATGTGGGTGGAACCGGCCTTGTCGTTGATGTTGAGGCCGGTGGGGGTGATGTTCATGCCGATGACCTCGGCCCCCGCTGCGGTGAAGGCGGGCACGGCGGTCAACGCAGCCGCTCCGTTGGCTCCGTCGACGACGATCTTCAGTCCGGCGAGAGAGATTCCCCCCAAGGAGGCCACCAAGTAGTCGACGTAGCGGTGCAGAAGGGTGCCGTCGTCGGCGGTGACATGGCCGACATCCGCTCCAGTCGGTCGTTCCCAAGGACTTTCCAGGCGCTCCTCGATCTGGTCCTCCAAGAAGTCGTCGAGCTTCACCCCGCCTCGCTGGAAGAATTTGATGCCGTTGTCTGGCATCGGGTTGTGGGATGCGGACAGCATGACGCCCAGGTCGGCTCCTTCGGTGTTGACCAGGTAGGCGAGCCCGGGGGTGGGCACCACGCCGACATCCACGACATCGACTCCAGCGCTGGCCAATCCGGCGCACACGGCTGCCGCCAGGAACTCGCCCGAAATGCGAGTGTCGCGACCGACTAAGGCCACCGGTCGCCGTTCCCGGAAGGCACCGGTCTCCCCCAGTACCCGGGCGGCTGCGATGGATAGCTCCAGCGCAAGTTCTGCAGTCAGTTCACGGTTCGCGATGCCACGAACCCCATCGGTACCAAAAAGTCTCGCCATGGTGGGGAAGTCTATCGCCCATAGGCTCTCTCCCGACCCGGTATTCCATCCCGATCCCGGATCAGAAACACCCGGAACAATAGCGTCCGCTCCGGCCAGTTTGCCTCGTCGCGAATGATCGCATCCGCCGATAGAAGGCTACGGAAAGGGGGTGACCTGACCGAACTGGCCTGGCCACCCCCTTGCACAAGGTCGAAGGGTCAGCGCTTCGAGTATTGGGGGGCCTTGCGGGCCTTCTTCAAACCGGCCTTCTTGCGTTCCTTGACTCGGGCATCGCGGGTCAGCAAGCCAGCCTTTTTCAACGCGGGGCGAGAGGCCTCACGGTCGATGGCGTTCAACGCGCGGGCAATGCCCAACTGGAGAGCACCGGCCTGGCCGGTGACGCCACCGCCGCCAATGCGGGCGATGACATCGTAGGCGTCAACAACCCCGGCGGTCGTCAGCGGCCCGTTGATCAGTTGTTGGTGTACCTTGTTGGGGAAGTATTCCTCAAGAGTACGACCGTTGATCTGCCACTTGCCCGAACCGGGCACCAAGCGCACCCTGGCAACAGCTTCCTTGCGGCGGCCGGTTCCCTGCCCTGCGGCGATGACGGCGGATCGCTCGGCGGATGCGGCGCTGCCGACGGCCTCGGAGCGGTAGGCAATTTCGCGGTTCTGCTCATCGACGAACGGCGTGGTGCCGGTCTCTTCGATTTCGGTCACGTTCTCGGTCACGTTCAAATCCTCGATCTTGTCGGCGCTCACTGTGCGATCTGGGTGATCTCGTAGGGCTGCGGCTTCTGTGCAGCGTGCGGGTGCTCGGGTCCGGAGTAGACCTTGAGCTTGGTCATCTGCTGACGCGATAGCTTGTTCTTGGGCATCATGCCCCACACAGCACGCTCGACAAGCTTGCGGGCGTCATTTTCACGCAGCTCACCGGCAGTGCGCACCCGCATGCCGCCGGGGCGACCGGAGACGGTGTAGCGCAGAGAATCAGTGGCTTTTTTGCCGGTCAGGGCAACCTTGCCAGCGTTCACGACGATGACGAAGTCGCCGCCGTCCATGTGCGGCGCGTAGGTCGGCTTGTTCTTGCCACGCAGGAGGCTGGCCACGGTGGTGGCCAGCCGTCCGAGTACGACATCGGTGGCGTCGATCACGAGCCAATTCCTGGTGAGATCACCAGGCTTCGGGCTGTAGGTAGTCACGGTGTATCCGTCTTCCGTTGTTGAAACACGACTGAAAGGACGTCCCCATTCTTCCTGGGACCCGAAGCTGCAAGCCTCGCGCGGGGACGACCGGCGTCAAGGTTATCCCACAAGCCGCTGGATCGCCAAACCCAGCGCGCGGCAACCGGTCGTCTCCCACGTTCATCTGCTCAACGCAGCCACTCGTTGCCCGGCAGATCACTCAACTTGGTGATGTCCATGCCGGGCTTAATGTCGCTGGCGGGCTGGAGATTCCAGTGCTCCAAGGCTTGGCGGATGTACTCCGCTCCATCGACGTTCAGCGGGCCGGAGGTCCACATCGCGTAGGGCAAATTCACGTAGCGCTTCTCCTTGACGGCCTTCAAGTTCTGGGATGCCGGGTTGGACTCCAGCGCGTTGATTTTCTCCTCGTAGCTTTGTCCCGGGTAGTCGACGAAGAAAATGATGTCAGGGTCTGAATTAGCAAGCCGTTCCCAACTCACGGTGGTCCAGGTGTCGTCCACGTCTGACAGCACATTACTCACCCCGGCACTGTTCATCATGGCCTGTGGCGCCCCGAAACGTCCCGAAGAGAAGATAGTCTCCGAGGCTGAGTCGAATAGGAAGGCCTTCGGCATCTGCTCGGCACGTTGAGCGGATTCCAGAGCCTTGACGCGGGCCTCAATGTCGGCGACGGTATCCTGCGCGGTCTGCTTGTTGCCGGTTATCTCACCGATGTTGCTGATGTCGGTGGTCAAGGCATTCCACGGTTCCATGGTGCCGCGGTTACCGTCGGCCTGTCGGCAGGTCTCGCTGAGCAGGTAGGTCTTGATGCCCTTCTCGGCGAGTTGATCAGGTGTCAGCCCGTCGGATTCCTTGAAGCCGTATCCCCAGCCTGCGAACATCACCTGAGGGTCGGCTGCGATCACGTTCTCAAGACTCGGGTACTTCTCCGCAACCTGCTTCAGTTCACCGACGGCATCCCCGTACTTGAGACTCAGCACATCCTTGTCACGCTGCAGGGAGCTGACCGCGGTGATCTGGTTGGCGGCACCGGCGGCCAGCGCGATGGAGATGATGTTCCCGTCGTTCACGAACAGCTTGGTCACCGGGTAGTTGTAGGTGACCTGCTCACCGCAGTTTTCCACGGTCACGCTGGCCGCCGATGCGCTCGAATCCTTGCCCGCACCACCGGAGCAGCCAGTGGCCAACAAAGCCAGGGCAAGTGCCCCTGCCGCGCCGATGGCGGCCTTATTCCTTTTCACGTTGTCATTCCTTCCTGCTGACGAGTAGATGATTGGCGTCAGTCAATGGGTGAGCGACCTGCACAGCAGACACACCGAAGGCTCCAGCCATCAGTTCGGTCGTGATGACCTCGACCGGAGGTCCAAAGGCCAGCAGCCGGTGATCGTGCAGGACTGCGACGAGATCGAAATGCCGCAGCACCAGATCGAGGTCGTGGATGACTGCGATCACTGTCGCATCAAACTCAGACAGTGCATCAAGCACCCGGATCGTCCAGGCAATGTCCAGATGGTTAGTGGGTTCGTCCAACATGAGGACCGGGCATCGTTGGGCCAGGCCGCGCGCGATCATCGCCCTGCGCCGTTCTCCTCCAGAGAGCCGATCACACGACACATCAAGTCTGTCCGCCATACCCACCACTTCCAGGGCGGATGTGACGATGTCCTTCTCCCGTCCGGCGTCGACGGCCCACGGCGGACGGTGCGGGAGCCTGCCCAAGGAGACCATCTCGGCCAAGGTGAGATCGGCCGGCGGCCCCTCCTCCTGGCTGACGAAGGAGATCGTCTTGGCTCGTTGACGATGCTTCATGCGGGCGATGTCCTCACCACCAACCAGTACCGTCCCACTGGTGGGTGGGTTGATCGCGGCCATGGCGCGCAACAGCGTCGACTTGCCCGCTCCATTGGTGCCGACGATTGCCGCCTTGCATCCAGCCGGTACCTCGAAGCTGACCCCGGACACGACCATGTGGGAGCCGATCGAGGCGGTGACATCCCGCAAACGCACATCGGGGACGTGTCCATTCATGAGTCGCGGCCTCCGAAGGCATAAGACCTACGGCCCATGAGGAACAGGAACATGGGAGCGCCGATGACCCCGGTGACCACGCCCAAGGGGATCTCCTGGGGCGCCACCACGACACGGGCGATGATGTCCACGAGCACCATAAACAGCGCTCCTCCCACCGCCGAGACAGGCAGCACGTTTCGGTGCAGGGCACCGACAACCATCCGGGCTGCGTGGGGAACGATCAGCCCAACGAAGCCAATACCGCCACTCACCGCGACAAGAGTACCGACCAGAACACCCATGGCCACGAACAAACCGTTGCGCGTTGCGATCACTGGAACCCCTAGCGCGGTGGCAGTCGCCGGTCCGGCAGCCATGGCATCCAGCCACCCGCTGAACACCATCATCAAGATCCCCACCACGACCAGCACCACCACCGGGAAGATCAACTTAACCCACGTGGCCCCGGCCACCGATCCAAGGCTCCAGAACATCACCGAGGTCGCTGCCCGGTTGTCGTCGGAGAGAAAGACCATCAGCGCAGAAATCGCGTTGAACGCGGCACTCATCACGACCCCGGAAAGCACCAGTCGCAGGGGCGTCAAGCCACCTTGGGCCTGCGCCACCAGGTAGACAGCAACTGCGGCACCCAGGGCACCGATCAGCGCGCCCACCGATAGGGCCCACACGCCGAAGGCGGAGAATGTGCCGATCACAATCACCGAAGTCGCCCCCACCGATGCCCCCGCAGACAGACCCAGCAGGTATGGATCAGCCAAGGGATTGCGGACCAAAGTCTGCATGCCTGCTCCGGCCAGGGACAGGCCTGCCCCGGCGATCGCCGCCAACAGACTCCGCGGGATGCGCAACTCCCAGATGATGGTGTCGTAGCCGGAGCCGAGGGGATGCCCGGTGAATCTGCCGTGCAATACCTCCAGCACCTCTTCCAAGGAAATCGATTCCGACCCGAAGACAAGAGACACCACCAACGCCGCCACGAGCATGAGCGCGAGCGCCCCGGTCAACAACACGGTGGAGGGGCGCTTCCGCACACCGTGGCCGTTCAGTGCTGCCGACGCCCCGATGTCCGGCTGCCGGACAAATCGCGCGATGGAACACCAGAAGAGAACTTGGCCATGGGCAACATCCTCATTTCGGGCCCTGTGCGCGGGGCCTTCCAACGAAACGACGAATTGACAGGTCTTCGGGCTTGGTTCGTCCGGTCCCGACCCTTCCCGGTACGCACCAGTGGTTGTGTCGGAATCGTCCCCATCACCGCTGCGCGTCAGCTCCGGATTCTCACCGGATTCCCACGCATCCGTGTCTGGATACGGTCAATTCGCCGGTCAATGTACCCTATTACCCGATCCAATCACTCGGAGCGTGCTTCGTGTTGCCAACTAACGCTGCATTTGTTGCCATCAGACCTTGTCCGCAAGCTCCTGATCGCGACCTCGCGGGGTACGCCGTTACCCTATTGCCATGCCGGATCAACCACACCGCGGGATCGTCTCCTATGTGAGGAGAAGTTCGCGCATGAACCGATCCCAGGCCAGTGGGATGCGGCGATTAGCCGAGCGTTATTTCATCCAGCTACCAACCGGCGACTTGCGAACCTCGCTGGCTAAGGATGCCACCGTCGACTGGGACAAAGAGTTCTCCCGCACCGAATCGCCTGACGATGAGCACTCACTGATGGTGGAGATCGGTTCAGGCACCGGCGAGGCCCTGCTCGCCCGGGCACAGGCCAATCCGATGGCGCGTCTGATCGCTTTTGAGGTCTATGAGGCCGCAGTCGCATCGACCCTCTTGAAGCTGGAGGCAGCAAATATCGGCAATGTGCGCATCCTCATGGTCGATGGCGTGCAGGGGTTACGTCAGCTGTTCTCACCAGGCAGTATCGACGAGATCTGCGTCTACTTCCCCGACCCCTGGCACAAGAAGCGCCACCACAAGCGTCGCCTGATCAACCCAGAATTCGCGGCGCTGGTCGCATCCCGGCTCGCTCCCGGCGGGGTATGGCGGATGGCCACCGATTGGCCCGACTATGCCAACCAGATGCTGAAAGTGGCGAGCAATACCCCCGGACTGGGCAATGAGCACCCGGACTGGGCGCCACGTCCGCCCTCCCGGCCCCTCACCCGTTTCGAGAAACGCGGAATCACCGCGGGGCGCCCGGTACGCGACCTCACCTTCCAGAGGATCCCATGACCAAGCGCTGGCGGATCGATCTGGCCTACGACGGCACCGGCTTCCATGGCTGGGCCACACAACCCGGGCTGCGCACCGTGCAGGGAGAATTGGAAACTTGGATCGCCCGAATATCGCGTTCCCCCGAGCCGGTGGCGCTCACCGTCGCAGGGCGCACCGATGCCGGGGTTCACGCCCGCGGGCAGGTGGCCCACGTCGATCTGCCCGATGATCATGACGGTGAACACCTAGCATGCGCCTTGATCAAGGCACTGCCACCAGACATCGTTATCTCGGGTTTTGCACCGGCCGCAGCGGGTTTCGATGCCCGTTTCTCTGCACTGTGGCGACGTTATGCCTACCGGCTGTGGGATGACCTCTCACGTCCCGATCCCCTGCTACGCCACTTAGTGACCAAGGTCTCGGGCGAGTTGGACCTGGATGCAATGAACCAAGGGGCCGCCACTTTGCTCGGGTTACGCGATTTCGCCCCCTTCGCCAAATATCGCGAGGGCGCCACGACTATCCGCGATCTCAAGACCTTCCATTTAAAACGCCTCGACGACGAATGCGGCACCATCATGGTGACGGTGAGCGCAGATGCCTTCTGTCACTCGATGGTGCGTTCCCTGGTGGGGGCGATCACCGCGGTCGGCAGCGGGCGTCGCGATCTGGACTGGCTGGCTCGCACCGCGGTGATGAGCACCCGCTGTGGAGAGATTCATGTGATGCCCGCCAAGGGCCTGTGTCTGGAGGAGGTCGGCTACCCCGGCGACGATGGACTCGCCGAGCGGGCGGCAGCCTCACGGGTCCGGCGTCTTCGCAGTGAATTGGAGCAACGATGAGCCATTACTTCACCACCTCCAGCGACGATGGGACCCGCCATGAGGTGCGGGCCACCATTTGGGGGGTCGATCATCACTTCACTTCAGCCCCTGGGGTGTTCTCAGCTCACCGGCTCGACCTAGGCACCCTCGTTCTGTTCAAGCAGACCCACCCACCCACCGGCAACCTGGCACGGCTTCTCGACCTGGGGTGCGGCTTCGGACCGATCGCCGTCGCCTTGGCCACTCACTGCCCCACTGCCCATGTGGATGCCGTCGATGTGAACCTCCTAGCCTTGCAACTGACCACGGAGAATGCCCAACGTGCCGGGGTCGGCGACCGGGTGCATGCACTGGAACCCGCTCAAGTGGATCCCGAGATCCGCTACGACGAAATCTGGTCGAATCCCCCGATCAGGATCGGCAAACAGGCCCTCCATGACCTACTCACGACCTGGTTGCCCCGCCTCACCGATGACGGCATTGCCCGTCTAGTGGTGGGCAGGAACCTGGGCGCTGATTCGCTCACCAAGTGGTTCGTGGGGCAAGGCTGGCAGGCCATCAAGGTCGCGTCGGCCAAGGGATTCCGGGTTCTGGAAGTTAGTCGCGGCTGACGCTTCGGCATCAGTGAACCGTCAGCTGGCGGGCAATCACCCATTGGGGCTCTTTTCACCGTGGGAATAATCGGATCAACAGTGTTGTTCGACTCAATGCCCATCCGACCAGAAGGAGCATCCAGATGGCCATCTACACCCTGCCCGAACTCGACTACGATTACGGTGCTCTCGAGCCGCACATCTCCGGTGAAATCATGCAGCTCCACCACGACAAGCACCACGCGGCCTACGTCGCCGGCGCCAACACCGCCCTCGAGAAACTTGCCGAGGCCCGGGAGAAGGGCGACTTCGGTGCGATCTCCAAGCTGGAGAAGGACCTGGCCTTCAACCTCGGCGGCCACACCAACCACTCCGTCTTCTGGAAGAATCTCGCACCCAACGCCCCCGAGCGCCCGCAGGGCGAACTCGCTGCGGCCATCGACGAGTTCTTTGGCTCCTTCGACGCCTTCAGGGCCCAGTTCTCCGAGGCCGCCAAGTCCATCCAGGGCTCTGGCTGGGGCGCACTGGTCTACGATCCGCTCGGCCAGCGGCTGAACACCCTCGCCTTCTACGATCAGCAGGGCAACATACCGGTCGGCCAGGTGCCACTGCTGCTGCTTGACATGTGGGAGCACGCCTTCTACCTGCAGTACAAGAACGTCAAGGCTGACTACGTGACCGCCTTCTGGAACATCATCAACTGGACAGATGTCGCAGAGCGCTTCGCCGCTGCCCGCTGAGACGATGCCGTATCGATTGCCCCCGCCATGATTGGCGGGGGCAATCCACTTCAATCGGAGCGACAAGGCATTTTAATACGTTTCTCAATTTCTTCTTGGAAGATTCTCAGATTTCGCATAGACTTTTTACCACTGGCCAAAGCGGCCGTCAGGGGAACCCGACCACGGAGAAGCATGAAGAAGTCGACAGCACTGGTGGCAGCGGGCATCACAGCTGCCACCTCCATCGGCCTCGGAGGGGCAGCATCCGCCTTCGACAAGTCCGTACTGCTCACCGTCGATGGCCAGAGCACCCAGGTGAATTTCTGGGGAACCACGGTCGCCGACGCCGTCAAGTCGCAAAACATCGAACTCGGCGACCACGACGAACTCTATCCGTCATCGAATACGCAGGTTTCCGACGGCGACACCATTGAGGTGCGTTACGCCCGTCAACTGAAGATCACCATCGACGGCGTCGAATCGAGAACCTGGACCACAGCAACCACCCTCGACGAAGCACTCAAAGAAGTCGGTCTGCACGATATTGACGCCCGGCTATCTGTTGACCGCTCCACCCCGCTGGGCCGCGAAGGCCTCACCTTCGACGCCACCTTACCTAAGGGCGTCCGGGTCACCGTCGACGGTCAAAACCTCACCTCCACCTCCTCGGCGAAAACAGTTGCCAACGTGCTCGCCGAATCCGGGATCACTGTGAACCCGTCCGACCGGGTCACTCCAGCCTTGGACTCCGAGGTAACCAATGGCGTGACGATCACCGTCCAACGCGTGTCGGTCGTCGAACAGACAGTTGACGAGGTCATCCCGCACGAGGTGAAGAAGACCGAGGATGCAAACCTGACAAAGGGCATTGAGAAAGTCACCGCCTCGGGCACCGATGGTGCACGAACCGTCACATGGCAAATCACCTACGTCGACGGGGTCGAGGAATCCCGCACTGCCCTGGCCGAGAATGTCACTGCCCAGCCGGTCACCGAGGAAGTGACCGTAGGCATCAAGGAACCCTCTGCATCCGGATCGAAGAAGGACTGGATGGAGGCCGCAGGCATCGCCCAGTCCGACTGGGATGCCGTCGACAAGCTGATCACCCGCGAATCCACGTGGAATCCCAATGCAGTCAACGCATCCTCCGGAGCGTGCGGACTCGTTCAGGCACTTCCCTGCTCCAAGCTCGGCCCGAACTGGAACGATCCCATCGTCGCACTCAAGTGGGGAGACAATTACGTGAAGACCGTCTACGGTGGGTGGCAGCAGGCGCTTGCGCACTCCAACGCCACCGGTTGGTACTGACATCCCGATCCCTGCCTGAACCCACCCGAAAGGTTCGACACATGAAGAAGCCACTTGTTGCAGCCATCGCCGGAGGCGTGGCCGCCACATCGCTCGGCCTCGGGGCCGTCGCATCCGCAGTCAACAAGGATGTCACCCTCACCGTCGACGGAGTTTCTTCCGAGGTGGATGTCTGGGGCTCCACGGTCTCCGATGTCCTGGCATCTCAGAAGGTCGAGCTCGGTGCTCGCGACGAGGTCTCACCCCACGCCGATGAAAAGATCGACGACGGCGATGTCATTGAGGTGCGCTACGCCCGGCTGGTGAAGGTGACCCTGGACGGCGAGGAGAAGTCGTTCTGGACCACCAGGACCAGCCTCGACGAAGCCCTCAACGAGTTCGGGCTCCGGGCCGATGCCGCGAAGCTCTCCGTCGATCGCTCCATGAAACTGGGACGTGAGGGACTATCGTTGACCGCGACGACCAACAAGGATGTCACCGTGACCGTCGACGGGCAGACCATCACCCCGAAGTCCACTGCCGACACGGTGGGTGCCCTGCTCGCCGAGTTGAATATCACCCTCGGCGAATTTGACCGGGTGAACCCGGCAGCGGACACCCCGATCACCGCTGGTCTGGCAATCAGCGTGCAGCGGGTGGCCAAGACTCAGACCACCGAGAGCCAAGTGATGGACTATCAAGTCATTGAGACCAAAGATGACACCAAGCCCGCAGGCACGAAGGAGGTCACCACTCCTGGTGTCGAGGGTGAGAAGAAAGTCACCTTAGAGATCGTGACCGTCGACGGGGTCGAGGAATCACGCACCGTGATCTCCGAGGAGGTTATCAAGGCTCCGGTCGACAAGAAGGTCACCGTCGGCACCAAGCAGGCTGCTGCCAACTCCGGTGGCGGCAATTCCTCGGGTGGCGGCAACAGTGGCGGCAACACCGGTGCCCCGGCTCCGGCCGTCGGCGACGGCTCGGTGTGGGATGCCATCGCCCAGTGCGAGTCGGGCGGCAACTGGGCCATCAACACCGGCAACGGCTTCTATGGTGGTCTCCAGTTCACCACGCAGACTTGGCTCGGTTTCGGTGGCGGCGCCTATGCGCCGTCTGCTCACCTGGCCACCCGCGAGCAGCAGATCGCCATCGCCACCAAGGTACAGGCCGCCCAGGGTTGGGGTGCCTGGCCCGCATGCACCTCGCGTCTTGGTCTTCGCTAGGAGATATAATCCCTCATCACCCAACAGGGGTGGCACCACAGTGGTGCCACCCCTGTTGCATTGCCAATATCGTGCGCCCTCAATAGGTCACGGTCGCATGGATGTCGAGCATCCGCTCCACGCTCGCCGACCAAGGATACTGCTCGGCGCGGCTCCGGGCCGCGTGCCGCAGGCTGCGGCTGCGCCTGGCGATGAGGTTTTCCACGGCATCGGCAATGGAAATTGCATCTGGGCTCCCCCACCCTGCGCAGCTCTCATCGACGAGTTCCCGGGCCCCTCCACGGTCGGCGGTGATGACGGGAGTCCCGCAGGCGAGTGCTTCGAGCAGCGCCAGCCCGAAGGTTTCGGTGGGGCACACCGACAGCGAAATGTCGCTTGCGGCGAGCCTGCGCGCCACCTCCGCACGATCTGCGATCAGCCCATGAAACTTGACGGGTGCATCGCCAGCCAGCTTGCGTAGGGAGTCAATGTCCGGACCGGTTCCGTACATGTTCAATTGGAAGCCGACTCCTCTTCGGTGCAATTCGACCGCAGAGGCCACCGCCAATTGCGGGTATTTCTCGTGGGACATGCGCCCGACGTGGACGAGCTGCACCGGGCCGATGCCGGGAGGATGCCCCTTCGAGGGATGGAAATTGTCCAGATCCACGCCGAGTGGCACCAAGTGGGGGTGGGCACCGATCCGCTCGAACTCCACCCCTGAGTACCGGGAGGTCACCACGACGATATCGAAGCGATCGGCCAGTCGCCGGTTCCAGGCACGCACCGCGGAACGCACCACTGCACCGTGCCCAACCCAATCGGTGGCCATCTCCTCAAGCCGCTCGTGGCTGAGCAATACCGTTCCAACCCTGTGCTGGGCAGCCCAGGTCGACAGCCGAGTGAGCGACCATTTGTCGGAACACTCGATGGAAGTGGGCCCGAAGGATTCCAAGGCAGCACGAGCGGCCTTGAGATCAAGGATCATCCGGTACGAAGAGGAGATCTTCGGCGCCCCCACCTCAACGATCGTCCCGGCATCGGTAACGGTGGTCCGATCGGTCTCGCCGGGGATGAGCAGCAGCCGCTCAGCACCCGCGGCGGCATACCCCCGGCCTAGTTGATCAATGGCGACCTTCATCCCCCCCGAGGTCGGTGAGACAAAATTGGCCACTTGAGCGATGCGCAGCGCCGGCATTTGTCCTCCTGGTGATCGGCTGTCGAGGCTGGCTGTTCGTGTCCGGAAGGAATCAGTGCTCCCGCGAAGGATCAGTGCACCCTCTGAACCCTAGGATAACGCGCATGATTTCCGAGCCTGATTTCCGCACGATCGTCCAAGAACTTGCTGGTCTGACTAGGGAATGGACCATCCGAGCGCAGGAGATGCAGGAGGCTCTCACCTCTAACGGTGGCATTCACGAGTGCCCCGAGTTCACACTGCGCATGACCGGTACCTCCCAAATCGCTGAACTCAAGTTCACCACTAAGGCTCAGCGTCTCAGTGCAGCGGTTCTACGGAGCAAGGTTCTCAAGGCCCACGCAGAACTGATCGCCAGCGCAAACGCTGCTATGTCCCAACAGGTCGCCACGATTATGGAAGCTCCTGGGATCGCACAGGGCATCCGGTCATCGTTGCCGACCGAGGTTACGGACCTAGCCACAGTCGAGGAGACACCCGAGTCGTCCAGAACCGTCTCCTCCCCGACCCGGCAGCCACCCACGGTAGCCGATCTGGAAGCTGACGATGTCCTCGAGTGGATCGAGCAAACACTGGGTGACACCGCTGAACTCGACGTGGACGAGTTGTTCGCCGATGTCCCGGAGTGGGACCCGTCTCGTCCACTTGATCCCGACAACACCCAGCACGAATTCGAGAAAGAGATCGCTCAAGCCGTCGAACAAGGAACACAGCTGGCCGCGAACTTGGACAGGGTCATCGCCGAGGCCACGTCTCGGACGGTGGACATGGTTGTCAACGGAGCGGGCCGACTTGTGGACATCAATTTTCACCAACCCTTCAACTCCCTCAGCATCGATATTCTCAACCATGATGCCGAAGTCGTCCATGCGCAAGCCTGCGAGGAAGCGTCACGGCTAGCCATCGAGCAGCTGACTGAGTCCGATCCAGAGGCTGATGATCCGACAGTCTCCTTATTTTCCACAGTCGCAGAAGACGCTCAAAAAGCGCTCGACACTGAATAACCAGATATAAAAGAGAGGTTCAACAACAAATGAACGATATACAAGTCGATGTTTCACAGCTACGTTTCCATAATTCGAGCTTGGGTGCTCGAGCAAGTGAGATGCATTCGATTGCAGATGCCATGTCTAAAAAGAGCGTCGGATCTTTCTCTATGTACGGACTCCTGGTTGGTTCAGTCACCTATCCGATCCTCAAATTGGTGGGGCATGGTGGCGAATCATCCATCGAAAATCTGAGCGAACTCGCCAACGCAATGGCTTACAACTTGGACGCGACTGCCACCGACTACGAGACCACAGAAACCGAAAATGCTGCGATAGCCCAGCAGATACGCAGCATGCTCGACGCGAAATGAGAAGACGAGATGACCAACAACGAGGATCAAAAACCGAACACACTCTCGAACCCCTCCCTCGGTGGAACGGAGTTCAAGATTCCCATCTACAAGGACTTGGTCTCCATCACCAAGGAGTTCACTAACGGAAAATTTAACGCAACCGATGTCGCTTCCATTGCGAATCTGCACATGGGACTGCTGGGCACCCTTCTCGATCCTTTGGGTACCCTCATCGGCTCCGCTCTCGATTATCTCAAAGATTGGCTTCTGGCACACTGCAAACCTTTGGCCGACGTTGTTAACTCATTAATGGGCGACCCGAAACAGATCACCGAGGCGGCGAAATCCTGGTCCGAAGCTGCACAGAACGTCGCAAATTCTGCTAACAGTTTCATTGACTCATTGGGTGAAGTCAGTTCTTGGGAATCCCCAGCCGCTGAGGCCTATCGGAAAGCGGTGCGGCAAATTCACAGCGCATACGAGGCAGCTAGCGTCTCTTCCTCTTCGGTCGCTCAGGCAATAACCCTCGTGGGAGGCTTGGTGAGCGTCACAAGAGAAACCTTGTGGGCCATTCTCAAGACCTTCTTGAGCGAGGTGGTCAAGGCAGGCATCATTGCCCTGGCCTCCGCGATACCGACTGCTGGCGCATCCATCGGCGGCTTCTGCGCGTGGTTTGGAGGCAGAATGGCCGTCATTTGCGGGAAGTTCACAAAGATCATTTCCAAGCTACTCACCAAGGTGAGCTTCGTTATGCGCAAACTAGGAATGAGCGGTAAATCGTTCATGCGTGCAGCCCAACAGCTTAAACAACTATCATCACGCATGGGGCAAACCGCATCAAAGGCCTTCGCCAAATCAGGCCAGGGCTTCAAGGCGCCAAAACTAAAATTTGACTCAACAGGAGACTTGTCAGGCTGGAGCGAATTCAAGAAAGCTTACACCAAAGCTGAACGCTATGGTACAGCTGCCGGCGACACCGCCGTAGACATGTACAAAGCAGGTGAGGCGCCGAGGACGATTAAGGACCTCCCTGAGGGATACTGACTCATGGCCTCAAAGCGCTCCCCCAGAATCGCTCTCACCCCGCAGCAGCAGCGGGCGGTTGGCATCGTGAGTGTGCTGATTGTCATAATGCTGGTGCTGGGCGTGGTGATTTTGACATGGGCGAGCGACTGGGCTGGGATGTACGCGCATCCGGAGATCAACTCCCGGGGCAGTGCACAGATCATCAGTTGCCATTCGAGCCCGGCGCACCTCAGCGTTTGCGATGCCATGGTGACCTCTTGGCAGGACGACTCCCACGAGGAAAAGGAATCCATCGTCGTGATCGCCTACGGTCACCCGGTGGGTCCCGTCGAAGTAGTTTCCCGAGAGCGCACCATCTCCACCTACCTTGGAGATAACAGGCCCTATTTTTACAATGAAGAAGTCATCACACCAGCCGATCAGTGGGTGATGCCGAATTGGATGCGCCCGATCTGGGTGATCGGCAATGTGGCGGTCTGGTTCTTGGCTGTACTAGCCATGGCGAAGCTGGTATACCGGCTGGTGCCGGGTGCCTCAACGCGACGGGAGCATCCCATCCGCGAGCCAAAGCCAAGGGTGCGAGCCACAGCCCGAGGTAGTGCCTCAGCACCGCAAGAGCGTCCCACACGCAAGACCTCCTGAGCGCACGGCTATCGCATGGGCATGGGGCCCGGATGCGGAGACTCCAGAATCCTCCGCATCCGGGCCATAACTTTTGGATGGCAACTGTCATTGCAGTGTCATCCACGAGGTGATCATGGCCCTCTCCTGCCCCTAGGATGGCGTTCATGGCACCAGCCCCTGACTTCCGAAGCATCGTCGAGGACCTCACATCACTGGCCGCCCAATGGCAGCGCACTCATGAAGAGGTGAACTCTTTTTTGGCGACAGCCGGCGGAGTTATCACCTGCGAGGAGTTCGCCATGCGCACCACCCCGAGTGCACAGATCGCTGAACTCGTCTTCACCCCCAGGGCCCAGGCGATCACCGGCGCTCAACTACGCGAGTTGGTGCTCACCAGTTATGCGAACCTGCTTACCAGGGCCAATGCAGGTCTGGCCGACAGGATGGCATCAATGCTCGGCATTCCCGACCTAATGACCGGTATCCGATCGACCGCACCCGAGGACATCGCTGAACGGGCGACTATCCCCGCACCTGAACCAGAGCAGACTACCGAGCCAACCCCTGAGCCCGAGACTAGTCCGGGCGAGGCTCCCCGGCTCAGCCTGGCCGAGGTAGAAGAATGGGTGGAGGCGAATGTCGACCCGGACCAGGATCTGGACGTCGACACCTTCCTCTACGAGGATCTCCGCTGGGATCCAAACGCTCAGACCGACCCGACACTGGCCGACAAGCGTCTGAAGAAGCAGGCCGCAACGATGTCGGAGCGCTCAACGGAACTGGCAAGAAATTTGGAGCAGATTCGCGCCGAATCTAGCTCCACCAAGTTGATCATCACGGTCAACGGGGGCGGACGACTGATCGATGTCGAGTTCCGCCCAGCATTCTCGGTGGTCAGCGCCGACGAGCTGACCGAGGACTTCCGCCGGGTTTATGCGGATGCCTGTGAACAGGCATCCGCCCAGGCCCTGCAAGTCTTCGACGAAGGAGATACCCAGGGCGAGGACCCCACCCGCTCGCTGTTCAACCACGTGCATGAAGACGCACTCCGTATCACGGCTTCCCCTGAGCCGGACGACGACTAGGAAACCACATGAACCAGGACATAGAGATCGCCTACGAACAGTTGCGTGGGCAAGTAAATGAACTGCGTACCCGCGCGGACGAGGTGAACTCCGTCGCCACTGATATGGCTGCTGTGGGCGCAGGAAAGTTCAAGATGTACGGCGTGCTCGTCGGAGCGCTGGCCTACCCCATGCTCTCTTCGGCTGCCGATCAGGGTGAGCAGGCTCTGCGCAGCCTCGCGGACATGGCGACCGCGATGAGCGACAACCTCACCAACAGTGCCAACGAGTATGAGGCCATCGAAGAGAACAACGCGCAGATCTCGGAGCAGATCAGCAAGATCTTGGGCGAGATGTGAGGAGAAGAAGACAATGAGCGAAAGCACCCTGACCGCCGCATTTGACACCAAAGACTCGAACAATTCCTCCCTCGATCGCCTATCGGCGATCGCCGACATCTTCGCCAAGGGCGACCTCAACGGTTCCTCGCTGTCCTCGCTATGCAATCTCGACATGAGTGCTCTCGGAAACGGCTCCAACCCCCTCGATGCCGTCATGGGGGCCGCTCTCGACTACCTGATGGATCTCATCCTCAAGGGTTGCAAGCCACTGGCCGACGTGGTGGACTCCCTGCTGGGCAGCCCCGAGGAGATTAAGGGAGTGGCCCAGAAATGGACTCAGACCGCCAACCAGGTGGCTTCCTCCGCGAATGCCTTCGTGGATTCCCTGCCTCAGGTCCGGGCATGGCAGAGCAACGCGGCCGAGACCTATCGCACCTCGGTGCGCCGGACTCACGAGCTGTACAAGGCCGCCGCGGCCTCTGCGGCCAGCGTCGCCCAGTGGGTCACCGCAGTCGGAGGCTTGGTCTCCACGGTTCGTCAGACCCTATGGTCGTGGCTTCGTGAGTTCTTGATGCAGGTTATCCAGTCCGCTCTGTCGGCACTGGCCGCCGCGGTTCCCACCTATGGCGGATCGATCACCTCTTTCATCTCGTGGTTCACCGGCAAGCTCTCGGCCATGTGCTCGAAGTTCGCATCCACCATCTCCAAGCTGATGTCGAAGGTTGGCACCTTGGTTCAGAAGCTCGGGGTCAGTGCCAAATCCTTCACCAAGGCCATCCAATTGCTGCGCCAGGTCTCCGAGATTATGGGCGCTGTCAAATCGTCCACCGGCCGTGAAAGCAGTGGGTCCGGCAACTTCACGCAGAGCCGCATCAACGATAGCCGCACCGCGCACAGCACTACCCACAATGGCACCATCCGCTCCGGTGGCGGCTATGGCGGCACAGTGGGGGCGGGCAGCAGCGGCGTGGGACACGGTAGCGGCGGTACCACGGCCTCTGGCAGTAATTCCGGTTACAGCAATGTGCAACACGGCAGCACCGGTTCCGTCTCGTCCGCAAGTAGTGCCCCGCAGTCTGGCTCATCGGCCTCGACGACCCTCGGTCACCTCACGGATGGACTGAAGCAGACCCTTGATGAGGTGAAGAAGGCGGGTCAGGTTCCGGACATCAAGGATCTGCCCACGGGATACTGACAGCATGCAGTCCATACATGATGACGCGTCCGGTTTGGTCGGGCGCGTCATCATGTATGGAGATCACCTACGAAAGGGGAACTCGTGACCACAACCGTTCTGGTATTCCACCCTGACATCAGCACGTCCAGGGTCAATGCCGCGCTGGCGAAAGCAGCCGAGGCGACCACCGGCGTCGAGGTGCGCGATCTCTACAAGCTGTACCCGGACTTCACGATCGACATCGGCACCGAGCAGAAAACCCTGGAAGCCGCAGATCGTATCGTCTTCCAGTTCCCGATGTACTGGTACTCCACTCCCCCACTGCTCAAGAAATGGCAGGATGACGTCCTGACCTACGGCTGGGCCTATGGCAGCACCGGTAAGGCCCTGAATGGCAAAGAACTCGGTATCGCGGTTTCCCCCGGCTCACCTGGTGAGAAGTATCAACGCGATGGTTCGTACCATTACACGGTCACCGAGTTGCTCCGCCCCCTGCAAGCAGTCAGCAACCTCATCGGAACTCGATATGTGACTCCCTTCATCACGGCAGGTTCCATGTCGCTGGGCACTGATGATCTCACAGCGCAAGCAGCTGCCTACCAGACGTGGTTGACCTCTGAGTTAGGGACAGTCGGCGAGCTCGAGTGAGCAAACACTTCGCCCTTGGCGAGCCTGCGAGCTCATGTGGAGCCGCAGGCTCGCTATGTCAGGAGTTGGCGGCCCAGGTGACCGACACTGAGACATCTGGACCGGCGATGGCTCTGACCTGAGCGGTAAGAATGCTCTCAGTTTGTGCCTTCGCCCGCTCGAGCAGGCCACCGGAGATGGCCTCCTCTGCTGCCCGGTCGGCTTCTGCGGTTAGGAAATTTGCTACATCACCGGGACCAATCTGATTGAACGGGTTGAAGGACTGATCGTAGGTTTCGATTGTTGAAGGGTCGATCGTCGAATCGAGCACCTTAACCTCGGGGACTGTGACCACAACGTTTTTCCCATCGATTTTGGCATCGATCTTGGAGAGATCCGGCACCCCAGCCTTGACTTTCCCCTTGTAAACGACGAGGAATGTGGCTTTCCCGAAACCCCACAGCCCAGACTCATCGGAGTATTTCCCGACGGCCTTAAAATTGTATTCCTCAGTGGTCAGTTCCGCGACATCATGGAAGGACGTCTCCAAAGTTGAAGAGTCGATTTTACCATGCTTCGTACCGAGCAATCCAAAGTAGGATACACCGAACCCGACAGCCAACGCGACGACGACCGCAACTACTCCCACCAAGATCATTTGGATCTTTTGCATGACTCCCCCTGTACAGAACAGCTCCGACGATTTCCTGCACAATCGCCGATCGATGAAGCCGAACCTACCGGAGATCTCCGGCAAATTCCCACTACCGACTCCAGTTCCTGCCCAGATCGCAGACCCGACGCTATCTCCCGCCGCCGGATGGTTTGATGAGACTCCCAGCGACCCAGCACATATTCCAGGAGGCACTAGGATGTGTGCAGGTCAGCACAGGTAGGCCAACACGTCAGTGCGCATCACCAGCGCCTGCACCAAGCCCTCATTCTCGCCATCGTGTAAAGCTACGGGGTGGACTCGGATATGCTCTCGACATCGGTGAACAGGATGAACAGCACACCGGCCGCGATGGTGTCGGCGTTGAAGTTGCCAAGAATCTGACGCATCTACTCACCAGCACCCCCGCCGACGGCACCATAGGCAACGGTGCGACGGCCTTATGGGCAAGGGATATGAGGTCAGGTAGTCGATAGCGTTTTCAACACACCAAGCACCAAGTGGTTGTACTCGAAGGAGACAAAGATCACGGCATCGGCATCAGAGATGGCTTTATACGAGAAAGTACACTTCTCAGTCAGACTCCTGTTTTTTCAGGAAGGCAACCACCAGAGGGCAAACTAACAACAACGGTCTCAAAGGATCACTCACCGGCCGTGGCGTAACCAGCACATGGGTTTCGGTATTGGTGAAAAGTTCTCGAGCGAACCCGTCCCAGACGTCTAAAACAGAGGCTACCAGGTTATCGTTTTGGTCTAAGATGTGGAAGTCGTGGGAGAAGGCTTCGGTACGCCGCATTACCCCGATGGGGAGACCTCCGTTGGTGATGAAGATTTCCTGCGCGCCAAGAATGCCAGGCCCCTGCTGCTCGAGTCTGCCGATCTCCTCACCGTCAGGACGATAGGCCTTCACCCGCAACTTCATCGAAAGTTCTCGTGACACAACCAGCAGCGTGCGGTCATCGGCGTCTTTTATCTCGGCCACATAGCAGTTGGGCTTGAAGACCTCGGTCGGCAGCACCTCGTCGACCTGTATTATCCGGCCGACGAACCCGCTATCTGGGCTGAACAGAGAGAACTTGGCGCATATCCTTCCGAACTCGAACTCCTCCCGGAAGATCAACTCAGGAGCGAGGAAAAACTGCGCGATGTCCCTGAGCGCCGATTCATTTGACGTGGCTCTGGCCCGGTTCGCCAACCGCCATTGGTCAGGAGCGGTGGGATCACTCATGAAATCATTCTATGGGGCTCTTGGGTTCGAATCGGCTCCGATACTTCCGGTAGCAGCGCCAAGACCGCCTCAGGCTTTTGCTCTCGATGAAGTCAATCTGCAAGCCCGACGAGGCCAGCCAGGTATTCCCTGAGATAGGGCATGGCGAAGTCGACTTGCCCGTGCCCTACCGGTCGGATCATCCCGGCTGCCATCAGCCTGGCCCGGTAGACCCCGACATATTTGGAATCACGCCCGATGGCTCGTGCGATGTCGGCGGTGCGCGAGGGCCCATCCGTGCAAGCCATAGCCGATAAAACGGTGCGGTCCATCCGCGACAGATCTGCCAGGGCCGCCGCGATGACCATCGTCCCGAGCCGCTGCCGCGCCGCTTCGATACCCTCGGTTACTGCCTCGTGGTTCAAATGACCCTGGTCATCGGCACGTCGCCACAGGTGATAACCGACAAGTTGGATCATGAACGGATAACCTTGAGTCGCTGCGACGGCCTCGGCCAGGTCCTCTTCGGAAATCCGCAGACCTCCGTCCTCGAAGATCTCCTTAAGGCTGTCAGCGATCATCCGGAGAGGAACGTTGTCCAACTGCATCCGCTCTGCCCGCCGTAAAAAGGTGGACACATCGCCGTTGAGCAGGTCATTCACGGCACTGGGTAGGCCAGCCATGACGAGTGAGATCGCACGACCGTCGCGGATCAAATGCTGGACGCACGCTGCCAGTTCCGCAAGCTCTCCGGTATCCATGCCGTGAATCTCGTCGATGGTGACCACCAGCCCGGTCTCATGCCCGGCCAGCACGTCAAGCAACGCCCCAACTCGTTGTCGCCAGGACTTCACCGGCCGCTCAGGGGTATCCAGGTCGATGCTAATGACGGAGCCGATCGACCCACCGACGACACGAGCGCGATCGGGAGAGCCCAGTTCCGAGCGGTGCCGATCGGCTTGAGCTGCTATCCGCTCCATCACACCACGGGTTGCGGTCTCGTCAATCACCACCCAGCCTTTAGCGCGAGCCACATCGCCCAGCTCGGTCAGCATGACCGTCTTGCCGACACCCCGGGCACCGGTCACCAAGGTAAGCAGCCACGGAGCACCGGGGCCATCGTCGATCGATTCGGCATACTGCTCAAGGAGGCCATGGCGTCCGACAAGGATCGGCGGTGTGGCCCCTGCGGTGGGCCGGAAGGGGTTTCGGCGAGCTGGCATCGGAGGGTCCTTTGTTCGCTTGGGATCCTTTGTCTCCTTTAGATTTCTAGAATCCTACAACCACTCCGGACCAGGCGTGACCGTATCCCCGAGCCCAGCCAATTCGCTCGTATTGCCAGGATCGCACCTGCAGCATGCGGCTCAACTGACTGTCACAAGGAACGTTTCATCGCCGGGCACCGGGTCATGACGAATCCCAGGGATGTGTACAGAGGCTGTCCTTGATCTGTCGCATTGAGCTTGGCCCGAACGGCGCCGCGGTCACGAGCCCAGTTGAGCAGGGCTGTCATCACGGCTCTGGCACACCCGCTTCCCCTGGCCCATTCCGATGTATACACATTGCTGATCTCGACGTCCAGCAGACCATCAACGTCGGGCCCGGGAATACATGCATGCAGAACTCCCACGGCACAGCTAGCGGCCTTGCCCTCACGTTCTGCGATGAACACACCGACCGATTCGTCATCCAGATGATTCTCGAACCAGTCAGCTGCAGCCTCCCGCCATGCCATGACTTGGTCAACGACTCCCATAGATGAGAACATCTCAGCCCTGGCCCCCACCAGGAACCGGATGTCACCTGTCCCAGCATGACGAACTCGCATCTCCTCCGGGATCATCTGGCATCTTCTCCTTCAACCGGCATCCGGGTGAAACCAGTGAGCGGCTGCTCCTGATTTCATTCCTACCCCGCGACGTCATCGACGGCAACATCTCCGGGTGCCGTCAGGAAGTGACCATCCCTCTGGGAAGATAGTGGCAATGGGCCCATGCCCGCCACTAAATGGTGGGCGCCAGATCGGCATCGCTGCGATCGGTCGGGTCCGGGGAAGGAAAACGTGGAGCACCTGCGCATTTTGCTCGCAAACCTCGGCACGGAGGGCGACACTGCGCCCATCATCGCCTTGGCCTCTGGCCTCATCGCGGCCGGGCACCAGGCCGTGATCGCCTGTGACGGCGCCTACACGGAAGCCGCCGAACGAGCAGGCATTGAGCTGCGAATACTCAGCGTTCCGGATGCAATGCGCTGGGAACCCGGCACCACCGCTTTCGATGCCTTCGAGCGGGGCCGCTACGCGATGTCCTCGCTGCCCGGGCTCATCGTCCCCGATCGCGCTTGGCTGGAGGAACTGACCGACGCCGCCAAAGGCGCCGACCTCGTGCTCGGCGGGCCCATCATCTACCACCATGCGATGTCAGTGGCCCGCAGCCTGGGGATTCCGGGAGTGCTCGCCCACCTGCAACCGATGTCTCCTTCACGGGAGCACTTCCCGACCGGGGTCGGGCGGGTGCGCCGGTCCCCATGGGCGAACCTTGCCGGTGGTCATCTGATCCGCACCGGTCACTGGGCGATGACCTCTCATGGATTGAACCGGGCCCGACATGAGTTGGGGCTGCCCCGTACCGGCAATCCGACGCGGCACGTGCCTGCCCTAGGGGCGTGGTCCCCCACATTATCGCCTGCTCCTCGCGATTGGGGACCCGAGGTGTGCAGGGTCGTCGGACAGTGGCGCAACAAGACCCCCGATTTCGTGCCTGACGAGGAACTGACCGGTTTTCTCGCCGCCGGCGAGGCCCCGATCTACGTCGGTTTCGGGTCAATGCCTGCGGTGAACTGGCTTCCCCGGCTGCGCCGCACCCTGCTGGATGCTCTGCGCGGACGTCGTATCCTGCTGTCGGCGGGATGGGCGGGCCTTGATGACGAGCCGCTGCCCGGCAATGTGTTACCCATCGGCCATGTGCCACACGACTGGCTCTTCCCTAGATGTGCAGCGGTCATTCATCATTGCGGGGCCGGTACCTCCCATGCAGCAGCCCGTGCTGGGACACCGACGATCCCCCTCCCTTTCGCTCTCGACCAGCCGTTCTGGGCCCACCGGCTGCACCGCCTCGGTGTGGCATCCCGTCCGCTGGACCCACGCCGTGCAACCACATCGGATATCAACGCAGCCGTGCGCGAAATCGAGACGGATTCCATGGCGATGATCTGTACCAAGGTCGCGCGGGCGATGGCCGCCGAGAATGGTGTCGGCAGCACGATCCCGATCCTGGAGCAGCTTGCCCGCGAAGAGATCCCCTGCCAGAGCTGAGCCGTGCTGGGCAACCTTCACGGCCCCGTGCCATCACATCGCCGGTACTCTTGGTCTCGGAACACGATGTTTCAAGCAGGTTCACAATGTTCCAGGCGGGTTCTCAGCGCCGTCACAGATCCGCCATCACTCCAACTCAATGAGGAAAAAATGACCGTTTTTCGTAAGCCGTTCAAGATCGGCACGAACAGTAAGTCCCCATTCCAGGAACAAAAAGAGCTAGTGCTCAGCCGAGATACCGTGCATAGGACCTTCTCCTGGGCGATCCCCGGAACATCACAGGCACAACTGGCCACAGCGCGGGCCCTCGACCTGAGCTCGGCAGCCTACGTTATGACCGAGCTGCCATGACTCGCTGGCTTATCATGCCGCGTGGCATCAACGTCGGTAAGAGCAATCGAGTTCCAATGGCTGGGATACGCACCGAACTCGGCAAAGCGGGGTTCGAGAACATTATCACCATCGGTCAAAGCGGCAATATCGCCGCCGACCGAGAGGCTTCCGAACAGCAGGTTTGTTTCTCGGTCCAATCAATGATGCACGACACCTTCGGGGTGGACGTGCCTGTCGTGGTGCGCTGCGCCGACGAAATCCGCGAGGCACTCTGCGCCAACCCGCTAAAGACGATCGCCACCGACGGGTCGCGGTACCTGGTCATCTTTTTGTCTGCATCCCCGACGAAGGCGCAGGCAGCGGCTTTGGCTGCTGAGGACTTCAGCCCCGAGGTAGTGCGGCTGATCGGACGCACGGCGTTCGTATGGGCCCCTAACGGCGTGAAGGCCATGAAAGTCTCCCACACGGCATTGGAGAAGCGCTTCGGGATCACCGCCACTGCACGGAACTGGAACACACTCGAGAAGATCGCAACCAAACTCTGACCAGCCAACCCCGGCAATCACCAGGCGCCCGAGATAGTGGGGCGCCTGACTAAGGAAATGGCAATCACAAGAGCACGGAAACTGAGGGGCGGAACTCTCAGGTTCCGCCCCTCAGTTGTGGTTGTGGTGGTGGACGCGACCAATGATCACATCCACCGCATTGGAGATCAGTTGCCGGTCTTTGGCAGCTTCTTCTTCGGGGTGACCGGAGCCGACTGCTCTGGCTGGGATGGCGGAGTCGTTCCTGGCTCGCAGGTCGCCTGATCACCACTCCAGGTGTAGGTCGCAGTTCCATCGGCATTCTTTGTCCAGCCTTGGGGGAGATCACCAATGACATGACCAGCCTGCGGGGTTACCACCACGGTAACGGTCACCTTGCCATCCTTGGTCATGATCTTCGGAGTCCCGTAGTCCAGTCCAGACACCGACGGGGTCTCCACTACCGGCTCGCTCGGCGTCGACGACCCAGCTTGGCACACACCAGCCTTGACCACCGGGTTAGACGGGGTCACCGTCGTCGTGCCGCACGGCGGCGTGGGAGCCGTCGCCATGAAGGTCGCCTCAGAATCACTCACCCTGGTCCAACCCTCACCCAACTGAGCCGGGAAAACCTTGCCAGCCTCGGTCTTCGCGGTCATGGTCACTTTTTCGGTACCATTCTCGGAACTCACCACCGGATTGGTGTAGGTGATACCAGCAGTGGTCGGAGCCTGAGCGGTCGTCGGCACCGGTGTCTTGCTGCCCACTGGACAAGTTGACCACGTGACCTGAGGCGCAACCGGGCTGACCTCCTCGACCGAACACTTCGGCTGGGTCACCTCACCACTGAACGTTGCAGTCCCATCGGCATTCTTGGTCCAGCCCTGCGGCAGATCGGCATCGTCGATGTAGCGACCGGCAGCCGGAGTCGCGGTCAGCGATACCTTCACCACATTCCCCTCAGTCTTGAGGACCGGGGTCGAATAGGTAATCCCATCAGTGCTCGGAACGTTCACCGTCGGTTCGGTCGGAGTCGTCGACCCGACCTCACACACGCCGGGGGTGATCTTGGGAGATACCGGAACTACCTTGCTGCGATTCGGGGTCGCCGGATTGTTCAGTTCTACCGCGACAGTGGTGAACTCGGTGATCTTCACGGTTGCCGACGCATCGTTCGCGCCACCGTCAGTCACTCCGTTACCAGAGAACACCGGATCACCGAAAGTCACATCTGCAGCAGCAGCCGGATCCTCGGTCAACGTCACCACGGTGCCATTGGGGATGTTATTCAGTTCAACCGGAGTGCCGTCGTTCTTGACCTTCAGCTCACCGCTCTTCAGCGTTCCATCAACGGTGTAGGAGTACTTCACGGTGAACTCGGTGGCAGCCGGAACAGCAGCACCCGACACGGTCTTCGCCAACGACAAATGCCCCACACCATCGCCAGAGCCGGTACCGCCACCGGCAGCGTTACGCTTGGCCTCGGCGTTGACTTCGACTCCGTCAACGTTGGCCTTGTTGACGTACTTCGCACCCACCTGGATCTTGGAGGTGGTCTGCAGGCGCAGCGCCACGACGTAGATCTTGTTCGGGTCGAAGTTCTGACCGTTGTTGTTGAGCTCTGCGGTGAAAGAGGTGTCGGCCTCGTTCACTTTGATAACGGCCTTCGGGCTGGTCGTTTCATCCAACTGAGTCCGGCAGTTAGGGATATACTCCTCGTTCCAGCACTCAGCCGTGTTATTGACGGTGTATGCATGCGGGTAACCCGGAGTAACGGTGAAGGGAAGGCCATCAAGGGTGTAATCATCGGCGATGTTCACCACAGAGCGATCAGCAATCTTCGAGCCGGGGATGATGACGCGCCACACGAGGGCGTTGTCGTTCTCAACCCAGCCTTCCTTCAGGATATCCCAGGGAACGAAGGAGTCGATACCCACGCCCGGCTCGCCGTTCGGCCACGACACGTTCACGATCTGGTTGCCGCGCACGGTGACCGGCACGGTGGCCTGGTCGCTCTTCTTCACGATCTGGGAACGCAACCAGAAAGTACCGTGAACGTTGGCACGATTTTCCACGTTCTCGTTGAGCGTGCAGGTCAGCTTCTGTCCATTGACGGCACAGTCTCCGAAGGAAGTCCCATCGGCACCTTCGAAGCCAAACCCGCCGGGCAGCGGCGCAAGCATATCGGGGATGGCCACCGAGAAGGTGTCACCCTTCTTCGCAGAGAAGTCGGCAACTCTCCACTCGCCCGTCAGCTTCACCTCTGACCAGAGGTGGACAGGATCGGTCAAGTTGTCAACCCTGGTCATCTTGAGGCTGCCGGGAACCACCGCGTCGATCTCGTTCGCGTGGGCGGGGGTCGTCCCCAGCACTCCCATCAGTCCCAGTACCAAGGCGGCGACCATTGCGGTTACGCGGCCCTTGAATCTCACCACTTTTCTCTCCCAAACTTCCTCGGTCACGTGGAGCCCGGCCGCGGCAAGACGCACCGCGAGCACACTCCCTGCTCCGGGCAGGTTAACCCTCCCAGAGGGTCATTCCTCATAATCGATGCGAAGCTGTATCTAGGATACAGGATTGTATGCACGCTTCCTCCTGATCAGTTTCGCTACACATCTGCATCTGATCATGTCGATGGCTTCGGGATGTTCTGTGAAGCCACTGCTCGGGTCGGCAGCGCACAGCCAGGATAGATTTTTGGCAACTTCCTGCAACTCGTAACGTCGGATCTCTGCCTGACGGCCTCGCTCCGATGAGGAGCATCCATCTTTCGACTCGGCTGACTTACCGCCTCGGACCCGAACGCCACGCAGTTCACGAGCTTCGCGCCACTGCTGTCGATGACATGGATGGGCGTCAGGAGGACAGGCACTGGGCACACGCATGTGAGTCAGAATTACTCGACGTCAATGGGGCCGCTGATGTGGAGTGTCTCGACGTCGAGGCGCCTGATGACGTTAGATGCGGTGGAATCGTCGATGATGCCCGCGAAACGCAGATCACGCACGCGTTCACGCAGGTGGTCAATGATTGCGAGCCGCAGAGTGCTCTCCGGACCACTGTAGATCCGCACTTCCTCTTCGGCGTCGGCATCGCGTACGGAACTGTAGCGGCGCTCATAGTCGGTGCGTACGGCATCAATGGCTTCGTCGTCATCGACGCCGGCACGGTTGGCAATCGCTTCGATCTGGGCGACAGCGTCGCTGAGAACGCCGGCGAGAGCATCGGTCTCCTGCGATTCGGTCGCCTGCGCGGTCTGCACACCGACCGAAGGCCTCTCGTTGGCCCAGCGGACCACGTAGGGTAGGGCGACCCCTTGGACGATGAGAGACAGAAGCGTCACGCCTGCGACGACAAGAATGACGAGGTCGCGTTCAATGTATTCGGCGCCATCGAATGCGACCGGGATGGACAGTGCCATCGCCAAGGAAATTGCACCGCGGAATCCCGCAACCAAGGAGACAACGCGCCCCCGGAGATTGGTGCGGCGAAGACGTTGCTGCGGGCGACGATCAAGGGCACGAATGGAGTAGATGAGAAGGTGATGGCCGCCAAACCGTCCCACGACCATGGCGACATAGACCATGGGGATGAGGATGAATCCTCGAACGAGGTCGGGACGCGGGAGGCCGTTCACGATACCGGGAAGCGCCACCCCCACCATGATGAAGAGAATGGTGTTGAGAATGTAGGTGAGGATCGTCGAGAAAGGGATCCCGAAGACGCGCGATCCCAAGGACATGTGCGGTGCAGCAAACCGGGAAATGATGATGCCGCACGTGACGACGGCGAGGACGCCTGAACCTCCGATCTCCTCGGCGAGGAAAAAAATGACGAGTGGAGTCGCCAAGGCGGTGATCGTCGCCAGCATGGGGTCATCGGTGATGATGCGGATACGAATGCCGATCTTGGTGACGGCAGTACCGAGAAGGGCTCCCACCCCGATTCCTCCACCGAATGCCAAGAGGAGATCCTTGGCGACGAAGCCGACCGTGACACCGGAGGAATCCTGCGCAGTCTGAAGAGCAATGGCGAAGATGGCCAGGGCCGTGCCGTCGTTGAGGAGGGATTCTGCTTGAAGGATGGTACGGCCATTCAGGTTGATGTCGCGTCCCAAGCTGGAGACGGCGGTGGCGTCGGTGGGACCAAGACAGGCCCCGATCAGAAGAGCTGCTCCCAGCCCCAACCCCATGAGGACGCCGATCACTGCGATGAGGGCCGCAGTGATGGCAACGAGGACCGTGGCGCTGAGGACGATGCCGCGCAAGCTCCGCCGCATGCGGTTGAGGGAGACCGACAGCGCTTCCCAGTACAGGAGGATGGGCAGGAAGATCGTCAGGACCACCGTGCTCGGGAGCCCCATCTCTTTCCCGGGCGGGAGGAAGGCCACCGCCACGCCCGCAGCGATGAGAAGCACCGGGGCGATGAGTTGAAACCTGTCGGCGATCACGTAGGCGATGATCGACACGACAATGAGCACAACAATCATCTCGATGGTCATGAGGCTACCGAATTCCTTTCACTGCACTAGGCGTCGCTGACAAGATGAGGAGACATGGAACCCATCGCTCATCGCTCAATCAAGTCAAGCGGCCGCGAGTCGCGCGTTGGCACGAACAGCGTATGCGAACTGGTCAAGTTCAATCCTTGCATAGCCATTCTGGAGACTCCGTTCCTTGCGCATCCAACTCATGAAGTTTCAACTCCATCGGCTTGCCAGGAACCAGACGTGGCTTGGCGTGGTTATTCCAGGAGCATAGAGACACTGTGACCTCACGAGTTGAGGGGTTCTTGAGGTATATATAACCTACCAATGTACTTGAATGGCAAGTCAAGAGGCGATCATCTTGAATGCATCGTCGTCGAACTTTGAAAAATAGAGTGAATCGCGCAATCCCCGACATTGAACATGATATTCGATATTCACTTAATGGCAATTCTTGCCTGATTTTTCATTTTCACGATCAGCATAGGAAAAGTACGTTCACCGTCCGCCGAAACGATAGAGAGGATTCCCCTATCAGAACTCATGCTCTTATTTTAGCCCTCTCGATCGAGCAAAAAAAGGTGCTCATTCACATAAATCGATCGATCACGCAAATTCCTGCTAGCGCGATAAGTATTGTATTTCAGGATCTCCTCATCGACACGACCACGAGCCTCCAGTTCGCCTCTGATATCTTCTGTGGACACGTAGCCCTCGGAGTTGAAAGATACTAGAAGGAATCGGGATGGAATCTTATCAAATAGATCAGTGAGGAGCGATAGGGAACGCTTCTTGACGTTATACCCCGAGCGGTTCCAGTCCATGGGAATACCCGACACCCGACTCACTCTTTCTGGTCGTTCGTAGTTCGCAAGAAGGTTGAGCATGAAATAATTCGAGCCATAGGGGTGCTGATTATATGGCGGATCGATGTAGACGAGATCGAAGGTATCTAGTTCCGGCGCGAGATCGTTGGCATATCTCCTGAAAACCTCGTGCTCAGACTTGAAAATGCTCTGAACAGGAACGTCGAGGGTGATCGGTGCAAGGATCCGGCTCGTAGCATCACCCGCCGCCGCCCCAAACTTGCCGACGCCTGTGTTCTTGTCTTTGTAGAACCCCTTAAAAACGCCTCCGGTATTCGCGTGGATCGATGCGCTCGAAAGCAGCGGCCCTAGGAGAAGACGACGAATCTCATCGGGGAGATGCACCAACTCCTGGACATAGAAATCAAGGCGGCGTGCATTATCATTCGAATAGAAAACACGCTCACCCACCTGGATGTTCTGGTCATCTACTGGGGAGTAGAGCTTCCGGATAAACCCATCGTGCGACGCTCCATCGGACGCTGCTCGGTTGAGACGATCGGCATGCTGTGCAGCCTCGGCCAGCAGTATTTCGTTACGGTCGGCGAGGAAGCACTCACCGATCGCCTGCGCGTATAGCTCCAGATCGTTTGAAGCTACAAGTGATGAGTGTTTCTTCATCAGTCGAGCGACGAAGCCTGAGCCGGAGAATAGGTCAATCGACCTCAGCTTTCGTCCGCCGAGTCGATTGCGGACGTCGACGATAGCTTGCCCGATTGGCCCGGCCAGCCCACGCTTGTTGCCGATATAAGTGATGAGTTGACGCGTCAGGAACGAAGGATCTTCTCCGGACTCGACCCAGTCGTCAAGCCCGAGGTCGAAGGTCGCCTGACTCACCCCCTAGCCCCCAGACGTTAGCCCCGTGCGGAACTCAACCACGTCGCCGGGCGCCATAACATAGTCCTTGCCCTCCAGACGCATCTTTCCCGCAGCCTTCACCGCGTTCTCCGAACCAAAGGAAACCAGGTCGTCGTAGTCAACGACCTGGGCCTTGATGAAGCCCTTCTGAAAATCAGTGTGGATAACGCCGGCGGCCTCGGGTGCGGTCGCGCCCTGCTTGATGGTCCAAGCACGCACTTCTTTAGGCCCAGCGGTGAGGAAGGACTGCAATCCGAGCGTCGCGTAACCGACCCGGGCGAGCTTGTCGAGGCCAGTTTCCCCGATGCCAGCCTCCGCCAGGAACTCGCGGGCCTCCTCTTCGGTCATCTCCACCAGCTCAGATTCAAATTTGGCATCAAGGAAGATCGCCTCGGCTGGGGCAACGATCTCGGTCAGCTGATCGAGCAGTATTTGATCGGCCAACTGGTCTTGGTCAAGGTTGAACACATAGATGTAAGGCTTAGCGGTCAGCAGGAATAGATCGCGCAGCGGCTCCGGATCCAGCCCCGCCTGAAAAACCCCCATGCCCTCCTCCAGTTTCGCCTTCGCATCCACCCAAGCCTCGTATTTGGGACGTGACTCCTTCTTGATCCGGGCTTCCTTCTCCAACCGTGGCATCGCCTTCTCCATCGTTTGGAGATCAGCGAGGATCAACTCGGTTCGGATGGTGTCGATGTCGGAGGCCGGATTCACCCTGCCGTCAACATGGGTGACGTCCTCGTCGGTGAACACGCGAGTCACCTGGCAGATGGCGTCGGCCTCACGGATGTTGGCCAGGAAGGCGTTGCCCATGCCCTCTCCCTGGGATGCCCCCTTGACGATGCCCGCAATGTCGACGAACGACACCGTCGCCGGGACGATCCGTTCCGAGTCATGGATCTTCGCCAATTCAGTCAACCGGTGGTCGGGAACTCCGACCACACCGACATTGGGTTCAATGGTCGCAAACGGATAGTTCGCAGCCAGAACGGTGTTCCGGGTCAAAGCATTGAACAGGGTCGACTTTCCTGCATTCGGGAGTCCGACGATTCCGATCGTGAGTGCCACAGCACCCCACAGTACCCCTGATTCCCTCCTTCGAGCACTGTTGGTGCCCCCTGACGATGCCAGCATGTTGGCATGAGCACGAACACGTCCCCGGTCGGTACCGATACACCCACCGACAGCGCGCCAACGGGTTACGAGTTCTACGGGCAGCGCATCACCACACCGGTCCCTGCGCCAGTGTGGAATCAACCAGCCGTTGTCCCCACACCTGCCACTCGGATACCACTAGCCAATCGATGCGCCACGGCACCCATGAACCACCCTTGGCCACGCAATCTTCCCGTCGACCACCCCAACAACATCACGGGACTGATCTGCGGGATCATCGGCGTTGCCGGGTTTCCCCCTGTCGGAATCATCGCACTGATGCTGGGTATCAAGGCCAACAACGACATTCACCGCAATCCGATGAAGTACCGGGGTTACGGCACAGCAACGGCAAACATCATCCTCGGTTCCTTCAGTACAGTCCTCACCCTGCTGGCAGCGCTGTTCTTTTTCATGATGCTCATGTATGCGACGACGTACTGACGAGGCCAACAAACCGGGGAACATGCAGGCCCCGCTCGGGCAGGATAGGTAACAGCCACGGGCGTGGGTCTTTCTTGCCCCTTTGATAGGGTAACTTGGCTTGTCATGAGCAGCGACTGGCAACAGGAACAGGCATCTCCGGGCCCCGATTTCGTCGCGACCTCCCAGGTACCCCCGATGGGATTCGGAGCACCCCAGATCTTCCCCGGTCAACAACCCTTTCCAGCGCAATTCGCCTCACCGTACCCGCAGCAGTACCAGCAGCCACCGTACCCGCAGCAGTTCCAGCCCGGGATGGCACCGATGCACCAGCCGATGCTGCCGCCCGGCGTCACACCGATCCAGGTGCAAACCATCCCCAATCATCCGCTGGCCATCAGCGCTCTGATCACATCGGTGATCTTCCTCGTCAACTTGCTTCTCCCGCTGGGTTTCATTCCGCTCATCCTGGGAATCATCGCCCACGTGCTGATATCCAAGAACCCCACGAGGTGGCGTGGTAAAGGCCTGGCGAAGGCATCCATCATCATCGGCGCGCTCAGCACGCTGATCAGCGCGATCGTCATTACCGCGATGATCTTCTATAGTTGACTGTTGCCCTGGACTGCTGCTGCGGCACCGCCGTACGATCGACTCTGGCCGAAAAGAAGCCCGCTCATCCGGCCAAGAAGAACTCCACAGCCCTGGCGAAAAGCTTCTGGTCACCAATTCCACACAGTTCCCTCACCGAATGCATGCCGAGCACCGGCACCCCGACGTCGACTGTGCGCACACCCAACCGCATCGCCATGAGCGGGCCAAGACTCGATCCACCGAGGATATTCGAATTGTTGGCATAGGTCTGTACCGGAACCTTCGCATCACGGCATGCGATGGTCCAGGCGGCCGCAGTGGTCGCATCGGTGGCATAGCGCTGCTGCGCATTCACCTTGAGCACTGGTCCCCCGTTGAGCACCGCATGAGCCATCGGATCATGAACATCGGGGCGCGAAGGGTGGATGCCATGGGCGACATCGGCCGAGACCGCCACTCCCCTGGCCAACCAGGCCAGATGGGCATCCATGCTGGCACCGAAACCGGCCGACAGCCGACGCAACACGTGTTCAAGCAACGAGCCACTAGCCCCGGTAACCGTCCCGGAACCAATCTCCTCATGGTCGAAAGCCGCGTAGACCTGAACAGCATCGGACCGTTCGGCAGCGAGGAAACCGAGCAGCCCTGCGTGTACCGACAACAGATTGTCCTGCCGATAGGACGCCAAATATTCTGCGCCCAGCCCCAGGACCGCCGGAGCCTCAGAAGGCACGAAGAATAGGTCGTGTCCTGCGATGCGATCCGGTTCGACCCCGGATGCGACCGATTCGATCGGGCCGTTCTCGGCAGTCACCTGGGAGATCAGCACGTTGATGTCCCTGGCCACATCGATGTGGAAGTTCTCACGCTGACCGCGATCCAGGTGGATCGCCAGGCCGGGCACCCGGGCGAAGGCCTGGGTGTGCACCATGTGCACCTGCCCGTCGATGTCAACCACTCGTCCGGCGAGGCACAGATCCCGGTCGATCCACGTGTGCAGTTGCGGGCCCCCGTAGACCTCCACACCCACTTGATGGGAGTCGAACCGGTCGAAGCCTGCATTGGGCTTCACCTTGAGAGCCGGGGAATCAGTATGCGAAGCGATGATCCGCAGCCCAGTCGACGCCGACGACCACCGCCTGGGGGTCCGCCATGCGATGACGCTGCCGTCGACCACCACGAAACCTTGTGCGGGCAGTTCCTCCCACGGATCGGTCATCAACAGCCTGGTGAATCCCCGGGTCTCCAATCTCTCGGTGAGGCTCACGGTGGCGTGGAAGGAGGTGGGTGAGGCACCGATAAAACGGATCAGGTCCTGGACACGGGCATCAAGATTGGACATAACCCCAAGGGTAGTGCCCGAAAAAATGTCAGTGCCTTCTGACAAGCTGAACGTATGGATAGCCATTCAGTGTGGTGGATCATCGTAGCCCTGGGACTGGGCGCCATCGTGGGTGCGTTGTGGACTCGCGTTCGCACCCAGAGCCAGCTGATCACGGCCCAAGCCCAATGCGACACTCTGAAAGAACGCCTCGACACCCTGCTGGCCGATCGCAAAGCCGTGGTCAATGAATTCAAAGTGTTGGCCGACGAATCCTTGGTCGCCCAGCAGGCTAGAGCCGATCAGCAGGCAGCCGAGCGTCTCGAACACACCCAAACCCTACTCGACCCAGTGCGCGACGGTCTCAACGCACTCAACCAGCAAATCACCAAGATGGCAGCCGAACGCGCAGCTATGACCGCCCAGCTGCGGGAACAAGTCGGCATGGTGCTGACCACCTCAACCGAACTGCGCAATGAGACAAATGCCCTATCAACAGCGTTGAGAAAGCCGCAGGTGCGCGGGGCCTGGGGCGAGATGCAGCTGCGCAGGGTGGTCGAGATCGCCGGAATGGTGGAACACTGCTCCTTTGTCGAGCAGGCCTCGTCGGTAACCGCTGCCGACACCAGGGTGCGCCCCGACATGACGGTGCTGCTCGGCGATGGCAAGTGCATCCACGTCGATTCGAAGGTGCCCTTGGCAGCCTTCCTTGATGCCCAGCACACTGACGATCCCGGGTTGCAGGCCCAGCACATGGCCCGTTTCGCCGAGAATGTGAAGGCCCACATTGACGCGCTGTCAGCAAAGAAGTATTGGACCACCAACACCAGCTCCCCCGAATTTGTGGTGCTGTTCATACCCTCAGAAACCCTCGGCGCCGAGGCCCTGGCCCACTTCCCGGAACTCCACGAGTACGCGGCACAGCGCAACATTGTCGTCGCCACCCCTACTACCCTCATCGGACTGCTGCGAGCCATCGCCTACGGGTGGCGACAATCAGCCCTAGCCGAATCCGCCGCCGAGGTATTCGCTCTGGGTCGAGAACTGTACGAACGGCTGACCACCCTGGGAGCCAATCTCGGCAAGTTGGGCAGATCCCTGCATGCCAGCGTCAACGCCTACAACGCCACCATCGGCACGGTGGAGCACCGGGTCATGGTGACAGCCCGGCGATTCCGGGATCTCAAGGTCACTGAGGCGGAGTTGGCCCCAATGGGCGGGGTTGACCAGTTGCCCAGAGGGCTGTCGGCCCCTGAACTCATTGACGCCGAGCAGCAGGAGTCGATCATCGGCGTGTCCAAGAGCCCAACTCACTCGGTCACTGTCTCGTCTCCGAACTCAGGCGATAAGCTGCCCGCACTCAGTTCCGAGGAACCCCTAAACCGACCCGTTCATCGACGAACGTCCGACTCGGGGCGATCCGGGCCCACCAGGTAAGCACCTATGCTTGAGTCCATGAGTTCTCCCGAATCCGCATCGCGTCGCGTCGTCGTCGCAGCTCCTCGTGGCTACTGCGCCGGGGTCGATCGCGCCGTGGTCACCGTCGAGAAGGCGTTGCAGCAGTTCGGGGCTCCCATCTACGTTCGCAAGCAGATCGTGCACAACAAGCATGTCGTGAAGGGCCTGGAGGCCAAGGGGGCCGTCTTTGTTGAGGAACTCGACGAGGTACCCGCCGATTCCCTGGTCATTTTCTCTGCCCATGGAATTTCCCCGGCTGTGCGGGCAGAAGCCAAGCAACGCGGGCTGCGCACCATCGACGCCACCTGCCCATTGGTCACCAAGGTGCACCATGAAGCGAAAAGGTTCGCCGCCCAGCAACTTCCGATCCTGCTCATTGGGCATGCCGGCCACGAGGAGGTCGAGGGGACCACGGGCGAGGCACCTGACAACATCATCCTCATCCAGCATCCCGACGACGTCGACGATTTGGACATGCCAGCCAATCAGCCCGTCGCCTGGTTGTCACAGACCACCTTGTCTGTGAACGAGACCGAGGAGACCGTCCTGCGACTCAAGCAGAGATTCCCGAAACTGGTCGCCCCGCCCTCCGACGACATCTGCTACGCCACGCAGAACCGCCAGGATGCGGTGCGACAGATCGCATCCCATTCCGATCTGATGATCGTCGTGGGGTCCCGTAACTCCTCCAACTCGGTGCGCCTGTTGGAGGTCGCCAAGGAGGCCGGGGCCAAGGCCGCCTATCGTGTGGACGATGCCTCCGAACTCGAGGAATCCTGGTTTGCTGGTGTCGACACCATCGGGGTCACCTCCGGAGCCTCAGTTCCCGAGGCCTTGGTCGACGGGGTACTCGACCGGCTGGTCGAACTCGGTTACCCCCAGGCCGTGGAGGAACGACTCATTGAGGAATCCCTGTCATTTTCTCTTCCGCCCCAGTTGCGACGCCACGACACCCGCGATCGTAAACGCTGATGGTCAAAGCCCAGCCGTCGACGGCGAAGAACACCCCCGACACCCCGCACCAACTCGGGGACGTCGTCGACCAGGTCGCCGGATGGGTCGATCGTCTCGGGTGGGTATGGGTCACTGCCCAGGTCATCGAGTTGCGTCGTCGCGCGGCATCAATGCAATTCCTCACTCTGCGCGATATCACCGCGGAACGCTCCGCGACCGTCACATGCTCCACCACCGTTCTGGATTCGGCCGGTCCACTCGCCGAGGGCATGACAGTGCTCGCCCTGATCACCCCGACCGTATGGCAGAAGACATCACGGTTGTCCTTTCAGTGCACCGATCTACGCATCGCCGGTGAGGGCAGGCTACTGGCAGCCATTGAGGCGCTCAAGCAGAAACTGCGCGCCGAAGGCCTGTTCGACCCGATCCGCAAGAAATCCCTGCCTTTTTTGCCGAGCCGGATCGGTCTGATCACCGGAGCCGGATCCGCTGCGGAACGCGACGTTCTGACCAACATCACTCGACGCTGGCCGGGAGCAGATATTGAGGTGCGTCACAGCCTGGTCCAGGGTCCGCAGGCCGCCGCCGAGGTGATGACCACCCTCGCCGATCTCGACGCAGATCCATCAATCAAGGTAATCATCATCGCTCGTGGCGGTGGATCTCTCGAAGATCTCCTGCCATTCAGCGACGAGGGGCTAGTACGCGCCGTCGCGGCGGCCCGCACCCCAGTCGTTTCGGCTATCGGCCACGAACCCGACAACCCATTGATCGATCTTGCCGCAGATGTCCGGGCATCCACCCCGACCAAGGCAGCAGAGATCGTCGTCCCCGATGTGCTGGCCGAGCGCACTCACCTCGATACCGCCATCACCCGGCTTCGTCAACTGATTTCCTCGGTACTACGCGAGGAACATTCCTGGTTACAGATGATGCGCTCCCGCCCTGCCTTGCGCGACCCGCTCACCAATGTGAGGGCCCATCAAGAATGGCTGAGCATCCACCAGGCACGATTGAACCGGGCCATTGATCAGCGCATCGCGTTGGAATCCACCGAACTCGGCCATGCCCTGCGAACAATGCGGGCCATGTCACCGAAGGCGACCCTGGAACGCGGTTACGCGATCATCGCCGATACCGAGGGCGAATCCATCACCTCGGCCCATGAGGTAACAGCCGGGAAGAAACTTCTCATCCACCTGCATGACGGGCGGATCCAAGTCGAGGTCAGCAACCAGAAGGATGACCAGTGAGTGAACCCGAACTCAGCTACGAACAGGCCAGAGAGCAACTCGTCGAGGTAGTTACTCGCCTCGAATCCGGAGGCGTACCATTGGCCGAATCCATGACCTTGTGGGAACGAGGCGAACAGCTGGCGAAGATCTGCCAGAGTTGGCTTGATGGCGCTACCGCGAAGATCGAAGCCGCCCGTGCCACCGAAAGAATGGGGGACGGCGAGGCCTGAACTCAGCCCAGCACAGCCAGCAGGATCGCCACCCAATGGCATAGGGCGCCAAGCACCGTTCCGGCGTGGAACAGCTCGTGAAAACCAAACCAGGTCGGTGAGGGGTTGGGGGCCTTGCGTGCATAGATCACCGCGCCCACCGAGTAAAAGACCCCACCTAAGGCAATCATGATGACGATGGCGGCACCACCGGTAGCCCAGAACTGAGGAAGCCACAGCAGCGAGGCCCACCCCATCACCAAATAGAGCCCCACGTACAGGGCTCGCGGTGCTCCCATCCACAATGTCCGGAACAACACCTCGCCCAGTGCACAGACCCAGATGATTGACAGCAACGCCACCCGAGACCCGCCACCGAGCAGGGAGATCGCCAACGGGGTGTAGGTTCCAGCGATGAAGATCGCAATATTGGAGTGGTCGATGCGGCGTAGCACCGCCTTCACCCTGTCGCTCCACCGGCCCCGGTGATAGACCGCCGAATTACCGAACAACATCAAGGCAGTGAGGGTCCACACGGACACCCCGACACGGTCAGGCATCCGCTCGGCCAACACCAGCAGCACCAACCCGCCGATCAAACAAACCGGGACGTTGATCATGTGTAGCAGCCCCCGCAGCTTCGGCACCACAGTCTCGGCATGCATCGTCGATTGGATGTCGCCGTCTATGGTGTCCTCACTCAGCAGACCGGAGTCCAGGGTCTCAATGTGGTACTCGACATTCACATAACCTACGGTACCGTAGGTTATGTGTTCAGGAAAGAAGGCCACCGCACAGGGCAGCGCGGCAGACCAACCTTCTTTCTACCGCCACACAGAACCACGCAATGACAAGACAACCAACCCACGGACTCGGCAGAGAACTCCCATCTCGTGGTGTCTTAGCATCACTGCGGTTAGATTTGCCCCATGCGAACGGATGAGTTGCAGAGCCGGGTGATGGCGGCCTTGGATAGGTTCTCGCCCGGCAATCTGAGCTGGCTGTACCGCATCTACGAATCCCAGCTTCGCAAACAGATCCATCCCGGTATGCTGCCCGCCCACGTGGCCGTACTCGCCGACGGGAACCGACGGTGGGCCCGTACCAATGCCCCCGGCGAACCGTTGAAGATCGGCTACTGGGCTGGCGCCAACAAGCTGCGCCAGTTCGCCAGGTGGTGCGACGACATCGGCATCAAGGTGGTCACCTTGTGGGTGTTGTCCACCGACAATCTCAACCGTGCCGAATCCGACGAACTGCTTCCCCTGCTCGACGTCATCGTCGATCTGGTACGTGACCTGGCGGATTCCCGGCGCTACCAGGTGATGATTGTTGGCGACCTGCGGCTATTGCCCGGCCAAGTGGCTGCAGATCTGCAGGAGGCTGCCGAACGGACCTCCGGCATTGAGGGTATGCACATCAACATCGCCGTTTCCTATGGCGGGCGCCACGAGTTGACCGATGCCGTGCGTTCCCTGCTGACCGAGGAGGCTGGGAAAGGCACCACCCTGGCCGAACTCGCGGAACGCCTAGACATCGATCAGATCTCCGAGCATCTTTACACTAAGGGCCAGCCCGATCCAGATCTGATCATCCGGACCTCGGGCGAACAGCGCCTGTCCGGTTTCCTCATGTGGCAATCGGCTCATTCCGAGTTCTACTTCTGCGAGGCACTGTGGCCCGATTTCCGCCGGGTTGATTTCTTCCGCGCCCTACGCGACTACGAGCACCGCGAGCGTCGCTTCGGTAAATGACGCATCATTGCGGCGCACCGCTCCTTCATCCCACTGCCGCGCACGACAAGATGCGTCAGAACCGGATCGGCATCCCATCGACGAGGTACCAACGGCGATGCGGTTCAGGCCGGGCGCGACTCAATGCTGGTGCGGCCAGAGGATCTCTCGCAGGTCGGCCCACTGGGTTATCGGCGCGACACACACCTGATCACGGCAGATATAGGCCGTGGAACCGTCGATCTCGGCGCGATTGTCGAACAACGTCCCGAATCCCGTTGCCCCGGCCGGACCTCGGACGACTAGTGAGCCCCAGGGGGCCAGGCGCCAAGCGGCCCGGTTAAGTTCGCCCATGACATCACCAGAGTCGTCGACCACGACGATCTGCGCCGGGCCAGTCCCCTTGGCAGCCTCAGAACGCGACAGCAGATCGGCGAGACCCCAGCCCGAATGCACCGGGTTGGCCACCAGCACGTGACGCAGCCGCATGGCCGCAGCATCCGCCCGCTCCGCCAGTTCCCTGCGCCCGGTTAGTTCCGCGACCTGACGCAGAGCGACGACCATCATTGAGGTTGCCGAGGGCATCGCATCGTCCTCGTAACGACGCGGGCGCTCGAAAAGGGTCTCGTCGGGCATCGAATCGTGGAAGCCACCGTCACCAGAATGGAACAGCTCGACCGCCCGGTCCATCAACTCCACGGCCCGCTCAATCCACACTGCATCACCCAGTGCACCGCCCAAGGCCAGGAAGCCGATCACTGCGGACGCGTAGTCCCCCGCCCCGCCATCGGAGCCGATCAGGAATTCACCGGCGCGCTCGACCGAAGAACGAGCCAGAAGACGTTCTTGCCCATCCCAGTGCACCTGCCACAGGTATCCGGCGATGCCGGTGGCCAATTCCAGCCATTGCGGATGACCGAAAACGATCGCGGCACGCACCAGAGATTCGACGGCCAACCCATTCCAAGCGGTAATCACCTTGTCATCAACAGCCGGGGCTGGGCGCTGAGATCGGGCCTCGCGCAAGGTGGCGAGGATTCGTTCCATTCGTCCGGGGTGCGGCAGTCCGTGATACTGGAGGGTCGATCGGCCACTGCCGTCGGTGGGTGCATGCGCGCCAGACGGCATGTTCCCGTTGAAAGTGACGTGGAAGACACCTTGGGCGAACCGGGAATCCTTGCCGAGGACCTCATCAAGCTGAGCCGGGGTCCACAGGTAATAGGCGCCCTCGACGCTGTTGCCCTGCTCGTCGAGGGATTCGGCCGATTGGGAGGATGCGAGCGCACCCGAGGGAAGTTGCATCTGCTGCATCCAGCCGACGATTCCGCTGGCTACCTTGGTGAAGAGTTCGTGCTGTTCGGTTCCGTCGTCCGGGGTGGCTCGCAGAAAACCGCGGGTGTAGGTGCCCAACAGCAGTGCATTGTCGCTGAGCATCTTCTCGAAATGCGGTACCTCCCATCCGGCATCGACCGCGTAACGGTGGAATCCACCGCCAACCCAGTCATGGATGCCGCCTCGGGCCATGCAATCCAAAGTGTAAAGCGCCCGGTCATTGGCCATCTGGTCACTGCGGACAAACAACGCATCGAGCAGGGCTGGTTGCGGAAACTTCGGGGCACCCAGCATGAAGCCCCCATGCTCGGAGTCGTACTGGGTGTGCACGTCGGTGACCAGGCGAGTCGGTGCCACTTTACGATCCTCAACATCGCGAATCGGGGGGTGATCCATGCCCTGGAGCCGCAACACGATGGTGTCCGCAGATTCGAGGACCTCAGCACGGCGGCTCTCCCAGGCGCTAGCGAGCGCATCAATGAACTGAGTGAAGGAAGGTTGTCCATCGCGGGGCTCGGGCGGGAAATAGGTTCCAGCGAAGAAGGGCTGCGCATCAGGGGTAAGGATGACGGTCATCGGCCATCCGCCTTGGCCAGTGAGAGCCTGGGTGACCCGCATCAATGCCTGGTCCACGTCGGGGCGTTCTTCACGATCGACCTTGATAGCGACGTAGTGCTCATTGAGTTTGGCGGCAACCTTCGGATCGCTGAAAGTTTCACGGGCCATCACGTGGCACCAGTGGCAGGCCAAGTATCCGACACTGACCAGCACCGGGACGTCGCGGCGGCGGGCTTCCTCGAAGGCCTCCGGCCCCCATTCGAACCAATCGACCGGGTTGTCCGCATGCAACTGCAAGTAGGGACTGGATGACTGGACGAGACGATTGGCCATGGGGGCAAGGCTACCGGCTCAGTTCACAACTCGACGTACATCGCTCCGCACAGCCCTGCATACCTGTCCGGATTCGCCGTCAGCACGATCACCTGCACCTTGTCACCGGCCACCGTCAGCGCATTCCACATCCGCCGTAGCCGCCGCTGGTCGGCGTGACCGAGGGCATCGTCGAGTACCACTGGCATCGGTTCCCCAGGCGCAACCAGACATGCGGCGGCAAGCCTCGCCAGAATGACAAGTTGTTCCTTGGCTCCGGTGGACAACGCGTCGAAACCCAGCCAGCAGCCGCCCAGATGACGTTCGGCAATCACGAGATTGGTGTCGATCCGCACATCAAATCCGGGGTCAGCATGCAGTGCCCGGCCCAGTTCCACAATCTCGTGGCGGAAGGGTTCGACATAGCGGGCCTGGGCCTGTTCACGGTGGACGAGCAAGGTTTCCTCTAGGAGCTTCGCCCGCTCGGCGCGCAGTTGCCAGGAATCTGCCTCGTCTCGTGCAGCCTCAGCCCTGGTGGCTGCCTCATCAAGGGCTGTTTGCAATTCGTCGGGAGCAAGTGCTGCCAACCGAGACTTCGCCTCAATACGGCGCCTGTCGGCCTCCCGGAGACGCTCGGTGAGCCCCTTGAGATTGTCTTCAGCCGATGTTGCATCAGCCTGCACCGCATCGGCTCCCAATTCGACGAGATGGGCCTCGGCCACCTGGTGACGTTCCTGTGCCACCTGCAGGTTTGCAGCCGCCCGCTGCTTTGCCGCCTGCAGGTCGTCGTCGCGGGTTTCCTGCCGGGCGGCATTGAGTTCGCTGACCCGTGACGCCAGTTCCTGATCGAGAATCTGCTGACGGCCTTGGAGATCGGCCAGCTCCCGGCACCGGAAGTTGGCCTTGGCTTCGGCGGCTTCCCGTGCGATGCGAGCCAAGTCCACGGCATCAGCACACCGGGCTCTTTCCTCGTCGAGGCAGGCCAGAGCCGCATCACAGTCAGGTAGATCGCTCGGGCTGGGTTCCCCGGACCAGGAATTGACCTGCGCAGTGAGATTCTCCAGTCTGTCCCGCAGTTGGGCCTCGGTGTCCCCATCCAGCAGGTCTTCTCGCTGCCGACTCAGTATCTTCCATTCAATACGCGCGTTGTCGAGTTCGGCCTTCAATCTCAAGGCAGCATCCATGTCGGGGGCTTTGATGATGGCTAGCATCTCGGCGAGTTCCTCATCGGCTTTCTCAGCTGCTGATCGCAGATCCTCGAAGGAAGCTGCCCGGATGGTGAGACGCACGATGCCGGGCACCTCGATCATCATGTTCGTGGTGACCGGACGCTCCAGGTCATTGGAGATCGGGGCTCCGTCGACCAGGATAGTGTCACTGCCCAGCACCTCAACACCTAGCCGGGCGCTGGCAGCCTCCAGTTTCCACTGCGCCTCGGCTGCAGCGACGCGGGCCTTCTCCAAGCGGGTGAAGAAGGCCTCGTCACAATCTTGGATCTGCTTGGCCTCCAGCAGGGCCATCTGCTGACGCAGTTCCTCGAACGAGGCAAGCCGCGAGGCGAGACGCTGTTTGTCTGCCAGTTTGACCAGATGATCGCGGCGTGAGCGAACCCTCTCGATACTCCTGGTGAGTTCACCCAATCGCCGGAATTCAGCCTCGTATTCCGCACGTCGCTGTGCAACGCCCTGCTCCAAGGCATCGACGTCCTGCTGGGCTTCCCGGATCGCAGACATGCTGTCGGTAATCTGCTGGCGGCGCTCATCAACCTGTTCGGTGAGTCGGAAGCGTTCCCGCCACGCGGTATCGGCCCGTTCTGCCTCCAATCCAGCTGACCTCACCGATTCCCCAGCGCTACGAGCGACCTCGACGGCATCGGTAACCCCGGCCAGGCGTTGATGCCATACCTCGACCTCCCGGCGGGCCCCGGCAACGGCCAAGTTCAGCTGCTCGTATCGTTGCTCTGCCTCGTCGACGGCCTGGCGCGCATCCTCCAGACCGGCGACGGCTTCCTCGGCCGCTCGCCATTCCGATGCGCTGCGCTCCACCTCGGTAAGCACCGATTGGTAGTCCTTGTTGGGTTTGCGGGTGGGAGTGAAGTACCGATTGACCTCCTCGGAAACCTTCGTCAATAGTTGCTGGGCGTCGTCGGAGATATCGTCACCTCCAGAGGCTGCATCGAGGGCACCGGACAGCACCCGGGAATCACCGAGGTGCCACGGGCCGGAACCGGCCACCTGCAGCAGTTGGAGGGCTCGCCACAACACCTCATCGTTTCGCGACCAAAGCTCGTCGAAGGCATTATTCGCCTGATCCCCAGCTAGTTTCTCCCCGGCGCGCGGACCCTCGACGAAACTCAGCGTGGTGGTGGGTTTGCGCAGCCACGTGCGAGACAGCACGACCCGGTGACCAGCGAGGGAGAACTCCACCTCGACGCTGACCCCAACATCCCGGCCCACTGGTTGTGCGACCCTGATCACCCGGCTTCCGGAGGTGTGTTTGTACCCAACAACCATACCGAGGGCCTCCACCAGGGAGGTCTTGCCCACCTCGTTGTCTCCAGAGATGATCACCACCCCGGTGTCGGGGAACTCCACTTCACGCTCGGCGACGCCCTTATAGTTGATCAATCGAATGCGGTGCAGCCTCATCGCACACCTCCCGCCAGCCGATACATCAGTTTGAGGGCACCAACTGCGGTGTCATCCCCAGCAGCAGCCCGAGCCGCGAGTTCATCGGCGGCCGTCTTGGCGAAACCACCAACCGGAAGGCCCGCGAAATCGTCGCCACCCGGGATGATCACCAGGTCGCTGTGCCGGGCCCGAGCTGTGAGGGAAGCGAAGACTTCCTTGTGCCGGTCGAGGATCTCATCGAGCCGGGCGGACTGGGCCATGTCGAGACTGCCCCGCAGGACGTGCTTGACGATGGTGCGTTCCCGATCGGACATGGCCGACAACTGCGCATCAAGGGCATTGAGATCGGCATCGGATTCCAGGTCGGCATCAACCAAGACATGTTCCCAGCGGCCAACGACATGAGGTGTAACGGTGAGTGTTTCATCGCCAAGCTCGACTTCGAGGACCTTGCCAGGGCCTTTTTCCCGGAAGCTCGTCGATTCATGAGCACCGGGATAGTGAATGCGTCCGGAGTTGTCGGGCGGCCACATGATGTGCCGATCGCCCAAGGCGGCGTAGTGGATCACCCCGGCGTTCAGAGCCTGGTGCAGGGGTTCGGGGCGTACCACTGAGCCATCGGAGTCGTCGGTGAAAGTGACCCCGCCCAGCATGCCGTGTCCGACGAGAATCCGTATCGTTCCTCCCGGAGCCAGGCCGCCGAGAGCCCCGGCGACGGGGTCGGCCTCAGGATGTTTTCCCGTCCATGGGGCGGCAACGAGCTCGATGCTCTCACTCACCCGGTGGATGCCGGGGGCATCGAGAATATGGACCGAGCCGAGAAGACCCTTGGTGAAGGCATCGCGACTCCACACCGAGCCCGGGCCCAAGTGGTCGTGGTTACCCGGCAACAAATACACCGGAACCCCCATCTCGCCCAGCGCCCCGGCTGCTCGTGCGAGATGGGCATCGGGCAGGTTGGAGTGCTCGAAGACATCGCCTGCCACCACGACAAACTCGGCACCGAGACGTCGAGCCAGTTCACCAATGCGCCGCACAGCGTCAATGCGGTCGGCAGTGAACCTCGCCTGAGCCTCGGGTGGCAGGTAGTGCCTGGTCATGCCCAGCTGCCAATCGGATGTGTGGATGAAACGAACCATGGTCACCTTCCTGGGCTCCTCGGCGAAAACCTAGCCGCATCCACCGACAATTCCGCTGGTACCACGCACCGGAATTGTCGCAAACCACGCTTAGGGCTCCCAGAGTCGTGCAGGATCGGGAGCCTGTGGTGGATCCGGGCGCAGCCCGGCGAACAGATCGTCCTCAGGAATAACCGTGGGCACCGCTGAATAGACCAGCTGCCAGTCCTCGGTAGGCCAAACGGCCCGCTGGATCTCCAGAGGTACCGCAAACCACATACCATCGGGATCAACCTGGGATGCGTGGGCCCGCAGGGCATCGTCGCGCACCTCGAAGAACTCCCCGCACTCCACCCGGGTAGTGATGCGGTGCTCATAATTGCGGTCCTGCCACATCTGGAGCCGCTCGCCGTAGGGAGACTCTAGGTCGTTGGCACGCATCCCCGCGTCGAGGGCCGCAAACCGGCGTCGGTGGAAACCGAACTGGTAGTACATCTTGGGCACCCGCCACGCATCCCCCAACTCTTGGGCATGCCCAGGATCGGCGGCCTGACCAAGAGCTGCGATAGTAACCCGGTTGCACTGCACATGATCGGGATGCGGATAGCCACCGGATTCGTCATAGGTGGTGATGACATGAGGCCGGAATCTCCTGATCACCTCAACCAAGGGCCGGGCAGCCTCCTGCGGATCCAAGGTCGCGAAACAGCCCGCGGGCAGCGGGGGAAGCGGGTCTCCCTCAGGAAGCCCGGAATCTTCAAAGCCCAGCGCGACATGCCTGACCCCCAGGATCTCCCGGGCAAGATGCATCTCTTGCTCCCGGATCGAGGTAATGTTCTCCCACACATCAGGGCGATCCATCTTCGGGTTGAGAACCGATCCGCGCTCCCCGCCGGTGCAGGTGGCAACCATCACCTCGATACCCTCACTGACGTAGCGAGCGGTCGTCGCGGCCCCCTTCGACGACTCGTCATCAGGATGGGCATGCACGTGCAGCAGCCGCAGCCTCGACCCATCGGCAGCACGCGCAGAACTGGAAATGGTCATACCCACCATTGTGCCCACCCCGGCCGCACCAGCAACAAACGACCACGCACAATCACGGCCCCGGGACAGGACGGCTCCCATCGGCACATGAGGCACGCCGAACAGCAGGCGACATGAGCGCGGCGCAGTGGTGCATGTTGCTCAGAGAGTGTGATCAGAAAACAGCATTCGATACGACCAAACATCGAAACTTGCCACCAAGCCACGCCAGGAACGGGGATCTCGGCTCCCATTCTGGTAACGTCGGCACGACCTTCCATCGGCGGGCACAAAAATATGCCGACTATTTAATGCAGGATCATTCGAGCGATCACTGCCGGATCAAGACCACCAGAATTCTTTTCTCCGTGATTTTGACCGCTCCACAATGAAATATTATCAGCATCAAGTTACCAACAAATCTTCCACACCTGCGACAAATCGGCGACCCTTGTCTTCGAAGGGCAGAACCTGAAGAACATGGCGAGCTGCTTAGCAAACAGTTTCTCCGTCGTCTTAATCAATTTTTCCGAGAATGAAAGATATCAAGGAAGTGGCCGACAAGTCGTTGCTTTCCGACGGCTACTGCACCAAAAATATCGGCTCAGCAACAAAGAGAACCTCGAAGGTAGCATCCCGAAACCCTAATACACAACCACTCACGCGAAACGGGAATGATTTTCTTGTGTCACACGAATCATTTCGTCGCATAATCTCCCAGGTTTAATGTCACGATCACGCCCGTCGGAATTTCCCTGGGCCGTGTCGACGGCAGGCTTGATGGGCACCCTAAATGAGACAGGCACGACCGCCATACCAGCGGCATCTTCCGCAACGGAACCCGGCGAAGACATTGGCCGCTGGTCTTCCCCTGACCGCCCGCAGGTTAGACTGGAGCAATGGCTGAACACGAGACCATCTGGCTGACCCAGGACGCCTTCGACAAGCTGAACGCAGAACTCGAAGACCTCAAGGAGAACGGGCGTCCTGGCATCGCCGCGAAGATCGCAGCCGCCCGTGAGGAGGGCGACCTGTCCGAGAACGGTGGCTACCACGCCGCCCGCGAAGAGCAGGGCCAGATGGAAGGACGCATCCGCCAACTCGAACAGATGCTGCGCAACGCCGAGGTCGGAGAAATCGCCGAGGATTCCGACCAAGTCAGCACCGGCACATTGGTGACCATCGCCTATTTCGACGATGCCGACGACACCGAAACCTTCCTGCTCGGTTCACGCGAGATGCTGGGGCTCGACAACGACATCGAGACATCCGTGTTCTCCCCCCAGTCACCACTAGGTGCTGCGGTACTTGGAGCTAAGAAAGGCGAATCGGTCACCTACACCGCCCCCAACGGCAAGGACATCAAGGTGACCATCCTGGAGGTCGATCCCTTCCGGGGCTGATCCAGGCGACGATTCTCGGACGGCACAGAAACCGGAGCGTATAGTACGGATCAGAAACGCGAAGAGGCCGTGGCTGCTGTCAGCCCGAATGCGCCACGGCCTCGCTTTCGTTCAGTTCTCCACGCGCACCGAGGCACGTCCCAGCACCACGTCGAGCTGCAGGTTAGCGGCACCATCCCCGACGACAAATTCATCGAGCGCTCCCCCCACCCCGCCAGGCCAGGCCACCCGGGCCAGCTGGGTGATGGCACGAGCCGTCACATTCGAATCGGGCGAGATTTTCAAGGTCAGATTGCCCGATTCGACCTTGACCCGGGATTTTCCGGAGGTCCACATTCCCTGAACGGTCGCATTGCAAGCCTGGATAAGCGCGTCACCAATCTCATGGACGCCGATCAGCTTGGCCCCGCCGACGGTCACCCTGACACGTCCAATGTGGGGTACATTCATGGTGATCAACCGCGAGCCGACCACCTCGGCTTCGACGGTAATCTCCGGATTGACGCGCACCTCTAGCTCCGGACCGAAACCAAGGGAGCGCAGGTCCTCTGCTGAACGCGGCGGATTGACCATGGTCATGAAATCAAAGTTCAGACCTATCTCCCCCTCGGTGAGCACCTCCAAGGTGGTCTGCGAGCGGCGCAACTTGTGCGGGCCCTTCACCTTGATGGTGGCGACAGTCGGATCAGCAACGATCCGCACCCGGCGTCCCACCGAGCGGACCACCACCTTGCGGGTGTCCCCAGGGAGCCTCGGTGAGGGAACCACCACTTGAGATGCGGCCTGAGCGGCGGGGGTGACGATATCGGTCCGCACGTCGTTGAGCACCCCACCTGCGAGTCGACCGAGCCGCCCCAAGGTGTGTGCCGCAAGCCCACCCGCCTCACGCAGCATGGCACCCGCACTGTTCGCGACATCAGTCAGGCTGGATGGTGACTCCACTGCGGTAACCACGCGATCAGGTTCGATGACGACCTCCTCGGCCTCGGGGTCAGGATCGTCGAAGCCAATGATTTCGACCACCGGTTCCTCCGCAGCCTCCTCTACAACCGGCCCGGAGGACGGAACCACGTGTCCCTCCTCTGCCCTAGCTTCCTCCGAGTGCGCACGGTCAACCTGTTCCCGATGGGATTCCTCGCTCGACGTCGGCGGTTCTCCGGAAGCCGGATCTTTCTCCCCAGGGCGGGGTCCGATAGGTTCGGTGACATCACCCGTGGCGGACACCTGGAAGGCCGGGGCATCCGCAGAGGAGGCAGAATCAGGATCAGGGACTTGCACCTGCACGTTGGACTGGCTGAGCTTGTCGATGGCGATCCGAGCAGTCTCGGCATCGATCTGACCGGCAGCCAGGGCCGTGAGAACGGCGGCGATCGAATCGTTGGTCATGACTCAATGGTGCTCTGTCCTTCGCCCTCGCCGGGAATCGTTGAGGGCGAAGTGGGGGTCTTTCCGGTCCTGCGACCCCCGTAGCGGACCCGCGGCAGGTGGGCCTTACGCCGACCACGATCGTCGTCAATGAAGATACCTTCCGCGCCACGTACGCACCCGGTGACGAAGGCAACGGCCGGGATCGCCAGCAGGGCACCCGGGATTCCGGCGAGAATCGTGCCTGCGGTGATACCCAGCAGAATCAGCAACGGGTGGATCTCGACTGCCCGGCCCAGCAGCAGCGGTTGCAGGACATTGGCCTCAATGTTCATCACGGCGATGAAGACCACCACCATGATGACTGCCTTCACTGGCCCAAGAGTCACCAGCACGACGACCGCCGACAAAGTGGCCGCCGTGATCGCCCCGATGATCGGCACGAAAGAGCAGATGAAGGTCATCGCGATGATGGCAACCCACAAATTCGATCCGAGCGCCAAGGCACCAATGCCGGCGCCAACACCGTCGATCGCGGCAACAGTGACCGCGGCACGTACATAGGAGGCCAGGGCCGTCCAACCGCCACGTGCCATGGGCTCGACCTTCACCAGCACGTGATCCGGGATCACCTTACCGAAGGCGGCAGCCATCCGAGAACCGTCCTTGAGGAAGAAAAAAGCTGCTGTGAGACAGGTCAACAGCCCGGCCACGAAGGCACCGATCCGTCCGCCTGCCGAGGTCAACGCGCCCGCGATCTGGCTCTGGTACTGCCTCACCAGCGAGGTCGCCTGATTGATCCAGCCGTTCACCTGTTCCTGGGAGATATTGAGCGGACCGGTGAACAGCCAGTTGACCAAGGAACTAACACCCGATGTTGCAGTCGAAACCAGTTGATCCCACTGAGATGCGATCTGCGCACCGACGATAGCCAGCAGCCCGAGAACCGCGAACACCAGCAAGAGCAGCGAGACCGCCGACGATGCCCATCTCGGCCACCGGTGCTGCCCCAGGAAGTCGGTCAGCGGGGAGAAACCCGCGGCAATGAGCAAGGCGATAAGCAGGGGGACGGTCAGCTGAGACAGCTTGGTTCCGATATTCCAGACGATGACCATCACGCCGCACAAGACGATGAGCCGCCACCCCCAGCTCGCAGTCACGCGTAGCCAAATTGGGGTGAGAGCGATATCGTCCGAGACGGACTGGGGATCGGTTTGCTCAATTGCGGACATGTCTTCCCATCTATGGTGGTCGATCCTTTCAGCATACGGGTAGATGGGGACATAGCAGACAATCATGAGTTCAAGACCTGCAGCACCGGTCAGTACACGGGTGGGCAGACAGGTACCGGCACACGACCGGGCGGGAAACTAGTCTGGACCGGTGAGACTTCACCGGACCGATGGCATGCCCCATGACGTATGGGTGCTGTCCCTGGTCGCCTTCCTGGTGGCAGTCGGTTTCGGGGTGGTGGTGCCGGTATTGCCGGTGTTCGCACGCTCCTTCCATGCCTCCCAGTTCCAGGTGGGGGCCGTTGTCGCGGCCTTCGCCCTGATGCGTTTCGTCACATCCCCGTTCTGTGGGCGGATCACCAATGCGATCGGTGAACGCTGGACACTGGGGCTGGGCATCGGGATCGTCGCAGCATCCTCGGCTGCAACAGGTGCAGCGCAGAATTACTGGCAAATGCTCGTGGTACGCGGGCTGGGCGGCATCGGTTCGGCGATGTTCTCGGTCTCGGCGATGATCCTGCTGCTGGCCGCGGTGGATTCCCAGCACCGGGGCCGGGCATCGGCATTATTCTCCGGCGGCTTCCTACTCGGAGGCATGGCTGGCCCGGCCATCGGCGGGGTACTGGCAATGATCTCGATCCGGGCCCCATTCTTCTTCTACACATTCACACTGGTGGTTTCGGGAATTGTCGCCATGACTCTGTTGCGTATCCGCCCGGTCCATGACCACTCCCCCGGCGAAACCGCAGAGGCCACGTCCATGGCCCACGCGTGGTCACAGGCCCGCTACCGGGTGGCTTCATTCGTCAATTTCACCGCCGGGTGGCAGGGCCAGGGTGCCCGTTCAACTCTGGTGCCGCTGCTGGTTGTCGAGGTGCTACAACACGACACCACGGCTGCGGGAACAGCCTTTGCCATCGCTGCGGTGGCCCAGACTGTGGCCCTGCAACCGATGGGGCATCTGGTGGACACTGTGGGGCGCCGACCGGTACTCGTCACCGGGCTCGGTCTGTGCGGTGTGTCATCGGTGTTCATCCCCTTCGCCCCGTCAATCGTCGCGCTAACCGCCTTGTTGTGCGTCTTCGGGGTGGGGGCAGCAGCCTTATCAACGGCCCCGACCGCGATCCTCGGCGATGTCGCATCCGGCGGCACACCGGTCGCAGCCTTCCAGATGGCAACCGACTCCGGCTCCATCATCGGCCCGCTAGCCGTCGGATGGATGGCCGACGCCTGGTCGCTGGCCGTCGCATTCTGGCTCGGGGCCGTGCTGATGGCCGTCGTCGCCGTCACCGCCCTGTTAACCCACCTCGAACGACACGATGATTCATAGGAGACCTAATGCCCCGACCCCTTACCCAGCTGATGGCCGATGATTGGGCCCAAGCCCTGGCCGGACAAGAGGACCGCATCCACAAGATGGGGGACTTCCTGCGTGCCGAGAATGCCGCCGGACGCGGCTATCTACCCGCCGGTAACAAGGTATTGCGTGCGTTTTCTCGCCCCCTGTCACAGGTGCGGGTACTTATCGTGGGCCAAGACCCCTACCCCACCCCTGGACACCCGGTAGGGTTGAGTTTTTCGGTGGACCCAACGGTGCGTCCACTGCCGAAATCTTTGGTGAACATTTACCGGGAATTGTCCGACGATCTGGGTATTGCACCGGCGCCCCACGGTGACCTTACCGCCTGGTTCGAGCAGGGGGTTCTGCTGCTCAACCGATGCCTCACGGTACAGCCCGGGCGTTCCGCCGCGCACCGGGGCAAGGGTTGGGAACAGGTGACTCAGGCGGCTATTGAGGCCCTCGTTGCGCGGGGCGGCCCGCTGGTGGCGATTCTGTGGGGTCGCGATGCCCAGTCACTCACCCCGATGCTCGGCGAAGTTCCGGTCATCGCATCCGCCCACCCATCACCGCTGTCGGCCCACGCTGGTTTTTTCGGCTCCCGTCCCTTCTCCCGCACCAATGAGGCCCTCGTCGCCCAAGGAGCTGCACCCATAGACTGGAACTTGATGGACTGAATCAGGAGCGGACATGAAGATCTCCCTGGTACTCGGCTCTGGCGGAGCCCGTGGATACGCCCACGTCGGGGTCATCGAAGAGCTGGAGGAGCGAGGGCACGAGATTGTCGCCGTCGCCGGAGCCTCCATGGGTGCCTTGGTGGGTGGCGCCTACGCGGCAGGACGCTTGGATGCCTTGGTCGAGATGGCCCGGAAGCTGTCACGAACCGATGTGTTCATGATGATGCGTCCTACCCTGGGACGCCCGGGGTTAGTCAAGGGCGAGGCGATCATGTCGATGTTCTCCAGGATCATCGGAGATGCGCGCATTGAGGATCTACCAGTCTCCTACGCAGCGGTGGCCACTGATCTGATGGCCCGACGCGAGATCTGGTTCCACGAGGGTCCGCTGCTCGCCGCGATCCGCGCATCAATCGCAATCCCCACGGTGTTCACCCCGGTCATGATGCACGGAAGATTGCTGGTTGACGGTGGACTGGTCAATCCTCTTCCGATGGAGTCATCGCTACGCTTCGACGCCGACCTGACGGTGGCGGTCTCCTTGTTCGGCAAGAACCATGGATTGAACGCCCAGTCGGCGACCCGAGAAACCTCGGATGCCGGAACAGACGTCGCCACGGTTGTTTCCCCCCGCTCCAATCCCCTGTCATGGATTCCCGAACGACTCGGTGAGGCCCTGTCCCGGCCTCGTCATCTCGAGATGGACGATCTCTTCGAGCCACTACCCGACGATCTGGACATCACCGATGTGATGATGATCTCCCTCGACGTGATGCAGGCCCGCATCCAAGCATCTCGGGTCGCGCAGAACCCACCCGATGTCCACATCGAAGTGCCGACCTCCACCGCCAATGTGCTCGACATGTGGCAAGCCGCCCCAGTCATTGAGCTGGGTAGACGGCTGGCCATCAAGGAATTCGACCGGCTCGGGTTGTGAGGCCAGACTGCCGCCTGCGGACACACCAGCGATGCCTGGGCCCCATCCCCAGCAGATCCTCAACCGCTGATGGGCATGGATGGCCTATTCCACCAGTTCACATAATCTTGGTTCCATGTTCGGCTTCTCCCGTTATCCGCAGATGGTTACCGCGGACCAAGCCCTGCCCGGGCGTGAGACCCCGATTCTGAATCCGATCCCGGTGCACGAGGTGCTGGGGTTGCGGTTGGATGCCGAGCCGGAAGGAAGCAGCGTCGGCTATTTCGCGCTGGGTTGTTACTGGGGCGAAGAGAAAAGGTTCTGGCAGGTGCCCGGCGTACTCAATACAGCCGTCGGCTTCATGGGAGGGTTCACCCGTAACCCAACCTACACCGAATGCTGCACCGGGCTGACTGGTCACGCCGAAACTGTGAAGGTTGTCTTCGACCCTCTCCGGGTTAGCTACGCCGAGTTGCTCACCATTTTCTGGGAGGCCCACGACCCGACCCAGGGCTTCAGGCAGGGAAACGACGTCGGTACCCAGTACCGTTCGGCGCTGTTTCCCCTCGATGAACAGCAGATGACCGAGGCCCGCGCTTCCCGGAGGAATTTCCAGGCCCGGATGTCCGAGGCCGGGTACGGCGAGATCACCACACAGATCACCCCCGCGGAACAGTTCTGGTTCGCCGAGGCCGAGCACCAGCAGTACTTGTTCAAGAATCCCCACGGTTATTGCCCGGTGCATGCCACCGGAGTGCGTTGCAATCCATCTTGAGCAGCGCGATCGGACAGTGATGGAGGTGGGGCTGCGCACGCGTAGACTGCGACAGTCCGAATCATCAATCATACGAGAGTTGAGATGTCCGAAACCGAGGCCGGAGCGGCCAAACGCAAGGTTGGCATGGTCTCCATGTCACTCATGTTGTTTTCCATGTTCTTTGGGGCAGGGAACCTGATATTCCCGCCCATGCTCGCCGCCTCCGCGGGCACCAATTTCACTCCCGCATTCTCCGGATTCCTCATGGGAGCCGTCGGGCTGCCGGTGATCGCAATGCTCGCCGTCGCAGTGAAGGGATCGGACGTCCTCGATCTGTCAGCCCGAGGCGGCAAGGCCTTCGCCATCATCTTCTCGGCGGCCTGCTACCTGTCCATCGGCGCGCTCTATGCACTGCCGCGCACCGGGGCGGTGTCCTTCCTCACCGCAGCTCAGCCGGTCTTCGGATGGCATTCGACGACTGCTTCGGTGTTGTTCAATTTAGTCTTCTTCGGCGTCGGCCTGGCGCTGTCGATCAACCCAAACACCCTGGTTGACAAGCTGGGCAAGGTGATGACCCCGGCCTTGTTGGTGCTGCTGGTGGTGTTGGTGTGGTTGTCGGTGAGCAAGCTTGAAGGCCAAACTCTGGCCCCGGCCGATGCCTTTGCCGAGCACCCGCTGGCTCAAGGTCTGTTGGCGGGCTACACGACCATGGACTCAATCGCATCCTTGGCCTTCGGCATCATCATCATCTCCTCGCTGCGTTACCGGGGGGTCACCTCCCGTCGCGAACTGCTTACCAAGACTTCCTTAGCCGGAGTCAGCGCAGGCGGGCTGCTCGCGGTGATCTACATCGGGCTGGGCATGGTGGGCCGCTCAATGCCCAACCCGCGTTCCTATTCCGACGGTGCGGCGATGATCGCCGACGCGGCGAATCTCACGATGGGGTTCCCCGGCCGGATCGTGCTCGGGGTCATCGTCCTACTCGCCTGTATGACCACCGCCGTCGGACTGCTCGCATCAACCTCGGAGTTTTTCCACCGGCTGATGCCCGGGATCTCCTACCGGGTGTGGCTGTTCATTTTCGCGATCTCTTCCTTCGTCATCGCATCCGCAGGCCTATCGACGGTGCTCGGCTTCGCAGGTCCGATCATTGGCTTCCTCTACCCGGTGGCGATCACCGTGGTGGCCTGCACGCTGCTCGATCCGCTGCTGCATTCGGTGACGCTGCTGTGGGGATTCCGGCTGTCGGTGTGGACCGCGGTCGTATGGTCGGGCATGGTGACCGCCGCCGACACCTGGCAGGTTGGCGCCCTGCAGCAGGCCGTCGCCTGGGCCCCCCTGCACGGCGCAGGCATGGGCTGGATCGTGCCAACCGCGGTAATGCTGCTGATCGGTCTCGGTATCGACCTCACCAGGCGCACCCAAGCAGCTGACGCCGGGGAAAGGCACACCACCATGGTTTCTTCCGGCGATGAACAACTCGGTCGAAGCTCTTGAGGGCCAACATCGGAAAGACCCCGTACAGATCCACTACCCCTGTTGAGCACCATCTGGGTTTCCACGAGGCCACCAATGAGGTTCACGGCGCCCATCACCAACCAGCAGTTCCCCGTGGATTGCGTAAACCACAAAGATGCAGTGCCGGTGAACACCGCCGATGGCTAGGCTCATGAACAGCCTGGAAAATCTTGGCGTGATGAAGGGAGAACCATGTCCGAGCAGGCACTTGAAGCCAATGTGGCAACGCTTAAGGCCGACGGTGCAGCACCGTCAGTGATCGCTGCCTTCGTCGACCGATTCCAGCGCCTGACCGGTGGCGACTCCGGTTTCATCGCGGAATCCGAGATCACCCCGGTCACCGATCTGCCCAATTTCGATGACACCATCTTGGACGACGCGGCAGTAGAGGCTTTGTCTGCCACCGCGGTGATCCGGCTCAACGGTGGGCTGGGCACCTCGATGGGGCTTGCCAGTCCGAAATGCCTGATCCCGGTTCGCGACGGGCGCAGCTTCTTGGACATCGTCGTCGGCCAAGTGATGGCCCTGCGACGCGAGACCGGGGCACGGCTGCCGCTGACCCTGATGCATTCCTACAACACCTCGGAGGCGACGATGGCCGCCCTGGAGGATTATCCCGGGCTGATGGTCGATGGGATTCCCCTGGAATTCCTGCAGTCCCGACAGCCGAAGATCGAGGCCAGCAGTCGGATGCCCGTAGCATGGCCCGCCAACCCCGAGATGCAGTGGTGTCCTCCGGGACACGGCGATTTTTACCCCTCGATGCTTGCCGCCGGGCTTCTTGACACTCTGCTCAATATGGGATTCCGGCAACTATTCGTCGCCAATTCCGACAATCTGGGTGCTATCCCCGAGGCCCGGCTTGCTGGCTGGTTCGCCGCGTCTGGAGCGCCCTTCGCCATGGAGGTCACTGCACGCACCATCATGGACCGCAAGGGCGGGCATCTGGCGGCGCGTGCCGCGGATGGACGACTGGTGCTGCGCGAATCGGCCCAAGTGTCCCCTGAGGAGACCGACTCCTTCATGGACATCACCAAACACGGGTGGATGAACACCAACAACTTGTGGATGAACCTCCAGGCCCTAAAGCAGATCCTTGATGCGAACCAGGGCACCGTTCCGCTGCCGCTCATCGTCAACCGCAAGACGGTTGACCCGGCCGATTCCTCAACCCCCGCGGTCATCCATCTCGAATGCGCACTGGGAGCCGCCATTGAGGTCTTCGATGGGGCGACGGCCATCACCGTGCCACGCTCCCGCTTCCTTCCGGTGAAATCTACCGCCGAGCTGGCCCTGCTCCGCTCGGATGTCTACAAGTTTGCCGACGATGACCGGCTCGTCGCACGAAGTAATGCGCCCATCGTCGCACTCGACCAGAAGCACTACCGAGTCATCAACGATTTCGAGGCCCGCTTCCCTCACGGGGTGCCATCGCTGGTGGAGGCTTCCTCATTCACGGTCGAGGGCGATTGGACTTTCGGCCGCGGGATCGTGGCCCACGGGGCGGCCCATCTGGGTGACCCGGGCAAACCGAGCCTGGTTCCCGATGGCGTAACCGTCGATGAGAACGGCATCAGCTGAAGCCAAGACTGCGGCGGTTCACAGCAGAGTGTCGATGGGTTGGTGATCCATGTCATCGAAGTCCTGATTCTCACCGGCCATCGCCCACACGAAGGAATAGGCCTGAGTACCCACCCCGGAATGGATCGACCAGGACGGGGAGATGATCGCCTGCTGATCAGCAACGATCATGTGCCGGGTTTCGCTGGGATCTCCCATCAGGTGAATCACGCGGGCGTCGTGGGCCAAGTCGAGGTAGAGGTAGGCCTCCATACGACGGTCGTGGGTGTGGGCTGGCATCGTGTTCCATATTGAGCCGGAGTGCAACACCGTATGACCCATCGCGATCTGGCAGGACTGGATGCCATCGGCGTGGATATAACGGTTGAGGGTACGGCGGTTCGCATGCTCCTGGTCACCCAATTCACGAATGTCTCCATCTCCCGGGAACACGGCGCGGGTGGGATGAGTGGCATGGGCCACTGCAGAGAACAGGTAGAAACGGGCAGGCACCTCACCGATACCATCGAAGGTGACCTCGCGGGTACCACGCCCGATGTACAGGCAACTGCGTGCGGGCAATTCGAAGAACTCACCATCGGCGGTAACGCGCCCAGTGCCCGAAACGACGAAGACACCGAGTTCCCTGCGCTGCAGGAAGTACTCGGCCCGCAGCTCGCTGGGGGCCTCAAGAGTGAGCGGACCGTCGACGGGGCTTGCTCCCCCGATGACCACGCGATCCTCATGGGTGTGTACCAACCTCACCTCACCGGGCGCAAAGAGATCGGGTACCAAAAAGTTGTCACGCAACTCCTGGGTGTTCATCGATGCGACCTCGCGCTTGCTGACGGTGTGCCGGTTTTCCATTGTTCATCCTCGTGATTGGCATGTGGTGACCAGCAGTTCATGGTACTCAGGGAATCCCCATGCTTCCACGGGTGGTCTGTGCCCCATGGTGGCCGTATATTTGAGGAGAACCACATCCTGCCCTGGCACGGATGTAATCAATCAAGGCAGCGAGTCTGGAGTTCAGTTGACCGAGAAGAGCAAGTCAACCGCTGACGCGGGGGCCATGGGTGTGCAGAGTTCTGCGCGCACCAGCGCCAACCGTCCGATGGGGATCACCTCCCGGCCGGCCAGTTCCAACAGCGGTTTCATCATGACACTCATCGTCGGCGCTCTGGCCTTGGTATTCGCCTTCGCTGCGGTGATCATCGCCCTGGGCCGGGCTCCACAACCTGCTGCGCAAGCAGCGGCAAAGGCCTCAGCCGAATCCGCTGCCCCGGGGACCACCTACTCCTCACCGAACCAGACTGGGGAGCGTTATACCGCGGAACCGATCCAAACCAATGGCACCGCCGCACCGGTCTACGAGCCGCCGGTGGAGACTCCTTCCCACACACCCTCCGCAAGCCACCACAGCCCCTCCCCATCCGATGACGGGGAGGAAGAGGAAGAGGAGGATCCCCCGGTTTCCCATCCCACCAACCGGTGATCCCCATTCCGAGGAAGAGGAGGATCCCGGTTTCCCATCCCACACAATCGGTGATCCTCATTCCAACAAGAGCGGCCTACACGTAATCGTGTGGGCCGCTCTTGGTTTCATTGAGCATCAAGCGGTCGGCGTCGGGGGCTCCGGGTTCGGCTGGATAACCGAAGACTCGGGCACCGATGCCCCGTGAAAGCCCTGAGCTTCGGCATCAGAGATGGCTTCAGCCTTGCGGGCATCAGCATAACGGGCCTTGAAACCACGCGAGGGGGTGGCTATTCCCAAGCCGAGCAGAAGACCGGCAGCCAGCCCAAGGCCGGAGCCGATCAGCATCATGTTGCGTGGATTATCGAACCCCGCGCTGCGGTTGGCGATGGCGACAGCGTGGAGCTGGTTCACCTCGATCACGTTGTAAACCATGATGCCGATAAAGGCGACCAGGACGATCAAGCCGAGCACGAGAAGCATGGTTTTCCAGAACCTCATCATGGTGCGGAGCTTATCCTCAACCAAGTTCCACGGCACTTCTACGGCCAGTACGACCCAGAGATTGATGACCGTCGCGCTGCTTCGTCGGCCCCGGCGCTAGGTTGTACACCATGCGTTGCCGCTGCGAGCGATGGGAAAGTGGGAAGCGAGCCCTTGGACAGGTAGCCTTCAACCATGGATCGCCGACCTACCCCCGCATCACTGGGTGCTGCATGTCTGGCATTCCTGTTGCTCACCGGTTGCCATTTCCATGCCAGTCCGACGCCGACGCCCACACCCTCAGCCCCTGGGAATTCGGCAACACCCTCTCGGTCCACGACCTTGAGCATCGACCCTGCACACGATCTGTTTACCCCCGGACTTGCTGCCCAGGTGGTAGCCGAGTTGGCGGGGAAGGCTAGGGGACCAATCGTTCGGGTTGTCATCGACCGCACCCAGGTACGGCTGACCTACGTTGCGAGTGGGGACCGTCCTGCCACACTGAAGTGGACCAAGGGCGAGACCACCGAATCGAATGACGGAACCGATCTGGTCACCGCCACCCCCTTCGACCCGGCTGCCTTCAATCTCACCGACATCGCCGCATTGTTCGCCCAGGCATCCGAAATCGCCGGTGATGACACGCGTCAAGAATTGCAGATCAACGAGTACAACTTGGGCCAGATCCTCATGACGGTGACGACCAATCCGGAGACCACGACTGTCTTCTTCAATGCCGATGGAACTCTCATCCCCCGCCTGGACCTCACCGATAACGAGGCCCTTGCCACGGCGATCGCCGATGCCACCGCTGGTCAAGCACCGGACGCTGTGGTGATCGACCGTGATCAGCAGGTTGCCGCCGACTATCGCAGGCCCAACGGGATCGTGGAGCGGCGCATCCGCCCGATGACCGGCCCCGTGTATATAACCCGTCGCAAGGAGACACTGTCGACTATCGCCTTCGACCCGGCACAGATCGACGTGGCTGTAGTTGGCCGGATCCTGCGCACTTATCCGGGAATGCTGTCGAATAGTAGTGCCTCGCCGATCACCATCACCATCAGTCGTGAGGCTGAGGACCCACAACCCCGGTTGCGCGTCGCGGTGGGTAACCAAGTGGAGGTCCTCGACCTCACCGGTGTACCGGTTGACGAGGGCTGATCACCCGGACCAGAGGCGGGGCGCTTGTTCGCGTGAGAAGATGGGCTCCATGCGAATCGTCGGAGTGCCTGCCCCCGGAGCGGGTACCTGTGTCGACGTGGAGCTCCTACACGGCCAAGATCCACGGATGCTGCTGTGGCAGCGCGGTTGGATGCTCACCCAGCCGCTGTCGGTACGGCTGGACGATGAGGAAATCGTGCTCACCGCCCAAGTGCGCCGCAGGTCCCAGGCCTCACGACCACCCAAGGTGAAATCCCGGGGACTGGATCCCGGTCTGGTGGTCGCCCCCAACGAAGTGGCTATTCCCCATCAGCGGGTCGCCGCCTACGCCATCGTACGTTCCGCGCTGGGGGTGCTCGGTACCCAGTGCTCCGACCTCACAGCGATACCGGGGTTGTGGCAGTTGCCGGGCGGGGGCGTGGAGCCTGGTGAGACCCCCAGCGAATCGGTGGTGCGGGAGATCACCGAAGAGACCAACCAAGTGGTTCGGATCGGTCGGCTGATCGATGTCCAGTCAGAACACTGGGTGGGCAGGGCCCCGAACGGGGTATTGGAGGATTTCCAAGCGCTGCGGCTCATCTACACCGCAGCCTGCAATGCCCCAACCACGCCGATCGTCAACGACGTTGACGGCACGACGCGTTCGGCAAGCTGGGTACCGCTGCGCAGATGGCGCTCATTGCCCTGGACCTCGGGTGCTAGGTCACTGCTCGATCGCTATCTGTGAGCGCCCGTCGCACGCATCAAACGTCGTCGTGTGCTCGCCGGGAACCGCTCCGGGCATGCATATGGCCCGGTCACCGACCGGGCCATATCCCTCACCGACGTGGGTCATCTGCGGAAATAGCTTAGGATCCGCAGCAAGTTGGTGTACATCCACAGCATGGTGACTGTGAGCCCAAAAGCGGCACGCCAGGACTCGGATTCGGGGGCCTGGTTGCGAACGCCGTTCTCGACGACTTCGAAATCGGAGATCAGCGAAGCCGCTGCCAATACGACACCGACCCCAGAGAACAGCCAGGCCATGGGGCCTGCATCGGCGCCGATGGCTCCTAGCCCCAGGCCATGGCCGAACAGGGTCAGCACCAAGTTGAGCAGGGCCACCACCGCATAGGCGATGATCGAGACGGCAACGATCTTGCCGATGCGCCCGTTGACCCTGACGCCCAAGAATTTGTAGCAGGCCATTACGACCATGGCCGTGATACCAGTGGCAACGACTGCAGAGATCACGATGCCCGGGTAACGCAGCTCGAAGATCAGCGAGAAGGCACCGATAAAGGCTCCCTCGACGAGCGCATAGACGAACAGTCCGGCGACCGGCAGCACCCTGCGCGTAGAAACGAACATGACGGTGAGGAAGGACACCAGCCCGCTGATAAGAGCCACCGGGGCGATCAGCCAGGTTGGCAGCAAGAACATCGTCAGCCCGCCAGCAGCAATGACGCCGAGCAGCAGCATTGAGGTTTTGAGGATGACGTCGTCGATGGTCATCCGGCCCGCACCGGGTTGCGGGATGGCTTGGAAACTCTGCGGGGTCTCGTAGCCACCAGACTGCGGGTTGTAGTAGACGTCGGGCTGGAAGCCCTGCGGGTAACCGGCATTCGGCCTGAAGGTCTCGGAACGCGCAAGCACGGGATTGGTGGTTGCCACCGCTACATCCTCCTGATCGTAAACACTCCGCAGTCACCGGGAACGGTGCCTGTCGGGAACACCGACAACAATATGTGATTGATAGCCCACACCCAATGGTCATCTCCCCCGGCATAACCCGGGATATGCATTCCGCTCATTCCATGGTGATCACTGGTGCAGCATCGTAAGGGGTGGCACGATGGTTCAATGACAGCTCGACGTTGAGTTCGTCCACATAAAGAAAGTGCAAGGATGCCATGACCTCTGGAACCTACGTATTGGCCATCGACCAGGGCACCACCAGTTCGCGTGCCATCATCTTCGATCACGCCGGCAAGAGCATCGCCATCGGCCAGTTGGAACACGAGCAGATCTTCCCCCGGCCAGGATGGGTCGAGCACAATCCCGCCGAGATCATCGAGAATGTGAACGCGGTGGTCGGGCAGGCGCTGGGACGTGCATCCATTAACCGGCACCAACTCGTCGCGGTCGGCATCACCAACCAGCGTGAATCCACGGTGGTCTGGGATAAGACCACCGGCAAGGCCATCCACAACGTCATCGTCTGGCAAGACACCCGCACCCAGAAATTCTGCGACGAGCTGGCCACCAGAATCTCCCCTGATGAGTTGCGGCGGCGCTCGGGCATGGCCCTGACCCCGTATATGGCGGGCCCGAGGATCAGCTGGATCCTGGACAACGTGGAGGGTGCCCGGGAGCGAGCGGCCAAGGGGGATCTGCTGTTCGGCACGATGGACACCTGGGTGCTGTGGAATCTGACCGGCGGGTTGAACGGTGGGGTACATGCCACCGATGTGACCAATGCCTCACGCACCGGCCTGATGGATCTGCGCACCTTGCAGTGGGATCCACAGCTGTGTGAGTTGATGAATGTCCCGATGAGCGTGCTGCCCGAGATACGCCCGTCGTCGTACCGGTACGGCAATGGGGCGGGCAATTCCCTACTCATCGATACCCCGATCACCGGCATGATGGGAGACCAGCAGGCCGCTACCTTTGGTCAGGCCTGTTTCAAGCCAGGCATGGTGAAGAACACCTACGGCACCGGTTGCTTCCTGCTGATGAACACCGGCTCCGATGTGGTCTTCTCCGAGCATGGCCTGCTCACCACGGTCTGCTACCAATTGGAGGGCCAGGAGCCGGTCTACGCCCTGGAGGGTTCGATCGCCGTCGCAGGTTCGCTGGTGCAGTGGCTACGCGACAATCTGAAGCTGGTGTCCTCGGCCCCCGAGACCGAGGAATTGGCTGCCCAGGTGAAAGACAACGGTGGCGCTTACATCGTGCCCGCATTCTCTGGGCTGTTCGCACCCTATTGGCGTGGTGACGCCCGGGGCGTTTTCACTGGTCTGACCAGGTTTATCAACCGTAACCACATCGCCCGCGCGGCCCTGGAGGCCACCGCCTACCAGACCCGTGACGTGGTGGATGCCATGAACGGCGATTCGGGCGTTCCGCTCACCGAGTTGCGGGTCGATGGCGGCATGACCGTGAACAACGTCTTGATGCAGTTCCAAGCCGATCAGCTCGGCGTGAAGGTGGTGCTGCCGGAGGTAGCCGAGACCACCGCCCTGGGCGCTGCCTATGCCGCTGGCCTATCCACCGGCTACTGGGATTCGCTGAACGACATCGTCAACAACTGGGCCATCGCCAAGGCCTGGGAACCCTCGATGGATCCTGCTGAACGCGATCGCCTCTACCACAACTGGGGCAAGGCCATCCGGCGCTCCATGGAATGGGTGGACGAAGACGTCGTGGAGTGAACAAGGAATGAACGACCGCGCAGTGGCCCGTGGAAACCTGCGGGCCACTGTCATGCCTGCGGCAATAAAATGGAGCAATGAGCAGACTCCTGGTGGGCGCCAGCGACGGCACGCTGACCCTATTGAATCTCACTGCGGATGCCCTCACCAAGGTTGATTCCGCCAGGCTCGCGGCGGTCGGTCCGTTGGCGATTCACCCTAGCGGGAGCGTGTTGTTCGCTGCTAGTTCGCCCCATCGGGTCGGAGTAGTGCACATCGAACAACGGGACGGGTCATTGGTCACAGGTGCCAGCATTGAGGTCGCAGGTAAGCCTGCTCATCTGTCCATCAACCCTGATGGCACCTGGGCAGTGACGGCCTCCTATCACGGCGGAGTCGCGCAGTTGATCCGGCTGGATGCCAATGGGGCGCCGATCCAGGTAACCGATGCGGTGTATGCCCCGAATCTGCATTCTTCGGTAATCACCGCTGATGGTTGCGTCCACGTCGTCTGCCTACACGACGATGTGATCCTGGGCTTGCGCATCATAGATGGCAGGCTTCTCCCCCTGGGCAGGGATTTCCACCTTCCCCCAGGTTCCGGGCCACGCCACATCATCCCTACGCACAGCGGGAATCTACTGGTCAACACCGAGTTCACCGGTGAGGTACACTGCCTGCACCCTCGCTTGGACGGCACCTTGGAACATATCGGGATGGCCCGGATTCTCGACGACACCGATCTGGGGATCTCACGGTTTGGCGCCAACCCCAAGACCGAGCACCTCATCTGGGTCTCCGATTTGCAGCTGGATGCGAGCGAGGCCCGGTTGTTTTGCGCAGAGCGAACCAATGCCACCATCTCGACCCTGGAGGTGGACGGCGACGGTATCCCGGTGCGGCTGCTCGCGGTTTCTCCGGTGCTCGAGCAACCGCGCGGATTTACCCTGGCCAGCGACGGGAGACTCGTCGTGGCATCGGAAACATCTGGAATGGCAACGGTATACACCGTCATGAACGATGGCACTCTGGTTCCGGGGCCCTCGGCGGAGGTCGGTGCCGGTGCCCTGTGGGTGAGCGAGCTGACCGAAAGCTGAGACCAGGAGCTCAAGTTGATTCAGCAATCAACCTTCCAGATTTCGAACTTCCATTTCTGGATGATGTGCTCGCGGGCATAGCATCCCGATCATGAACATCTCACGACGTGGACTCCTGAGCTTCGCCGGAGGCGCCGCTGCCATCGCAGGCTTGAACGCGTGCGGGGGAAACTCCGGTGGGCTCACCTCCGGTTCCTCGGCATCCAATGGAGCAGCCTTGACCCAGTGGTACCACGAGTATGGCGAACAAGGCGTCGAGGCCGCGGTGCGAAAATACGCTTCTGCCTACCCCAACGCCACCGTCGAGGTGAAGTGGAACCCTGGCGAATACATGAAACTGCTCAACTCGCAGTTACTCACCGGCGATGTCCCCGACATCTTCGAGTCGGAAAACGGCGCCACTGTGGACATGATCAATGCGGGCCAGGTGGAGGATCTCACCGAACTCATCAAGCCCTATGTTGATCAGTTCGCCCCCTCGGTCATTGAGCGTTTCACGTTCAAGGACGCCATCTGGTCGATTCCCCAGACGATCGATTGCCGGGTGCTCTACTACCGCCCGTCACTGCTCGCGACCGCAGGACTGAGCGCCCCCACTACCCTCACCGAGCTACTGACCACCGCCGATGCCTTGACCACCGATACCCGCGGCGGTTTCTTCGGAGGCAATGACGGTGGGGTGACTGTGATGGCTCCGTTGTTCATCTGGGCCTCCGGCCACAAGGAACTCAACGGCGAACGCACCGAACTCGGTTTCCTTGATGACTCCTTCTACGGCGTGGTGAGCGAATATGCCGAGTGGTACAAATCCGGCAAGGGGCTACTGAAGGCGGCTTCCGCCGAATGGTCCAGCGCAGCCCCGTTCATCAACGAGGAATGCGCCATGCAGTGGACCGGGTTGTGGAATCTTCCCGAGGTGCTGGCCGCCCACGGTGATGACGTCGCCGTAATGGCCATGCCTGCGATGGGATCGAGCGGTACCCAAGCGATCCATTTCGGCGCCTACGGTTCCTGCGCCGCAGTCAAGGGAAAGGATCCCGCCGCGGCCAAGGAGTTCATCAAGTGGCTGTGGATCGACCAAGAAGATTACCAAGTCGAGTTCGCCGATTCTTTTGGCACCCACATCCCGGCAAAACCTGCCCTCGCGGCCAAGGCCACCAAGTTGGCCAGCGGCCCGGGCGCGACGGCCGCCCAGCTGGTGGCCGAGCATGGGTTCACCGCCGACATCATGTGGTCGGGTGCGCTGGGCACCGCCTACACCGATGCCGTCTCCGAGGTGGTCGTCAAGGGGGTAGACCCCAAGCAGGCATTCCAAGCCCTCGCGGAAACCGCGAAGACCGAGCTGGCTTCCTGAAACGATGCCGACACCGGTTGACCCGGAATCCCGCTCCCCGACTCGTCCGGGACCGGGATTCCGGTCACGTCTGGCCGGGCGTCACAACCAAAACCTGTGGCAGGCTGCGTTCGTCACCCCGTTCTTCTGCGGGCTGGCAGTCTTCGTTTATATCCCCATTGTGTGGAGCGCGGTGTTGTCCCTCTTCGAGGCGCGCAACACCATCACCCCAACCAAATTTGTGGGGTTCGCCAACTACGGTCGGCTGCTGAATGACGAGGCATTCCGCTCATCGGTGGGCACATTCATCGTCTTCGCGTTGTTCATCGTCCCATTGACCTTCGTCTGTTCCCTGGGACTGGCCCTACTACTCAACGGCATGCCGAGATTCCAGGCCTTCTTCCGTTCGGCCTTCTTCCTGCCGGCTGCCTGCTCCTACGTGGTGGCCGCAATGGTGTGGCGATTCACCTTCTTCTCCGGGGCCCGTTTCGGCATGATCAACTCGGTGCTCTCCGGGTTCGGTTCCCAGCCGGTGCACTGGCTGGGTGGGGAGAATTCCTGGTACTGGGTGGCGTTGGTGACCCTGCGGCTGTGGCTGCAAACCGGTTTCTACATGATTCTATTCATCGCCGGGCTCAACCGGATTCCGGCCTCGACCTATGAGGCCGCAGCCCTCGACGGCGCAACAGGGTGGCGGCTGACCCGCTACATCACCATTCCCCAGCTCAAGGCAACGTCGGCCGCAGTGACGATGCTGCTGGTGATCAACGCCTTCCAGGCCTTCGACGAGTTCTACAATCTGCTGGGCTCCATCGGTTCCTACCCAAGCCATGCCCGGCCCCCGCTGGTCTTCCTCTACCTGATCTCGCTGGGAGGCTCCCAGCTGGATCTGGGGGTCGGATCTGCCGGAACGATGATCGTGACGGCGATCATCGTGGTCTTCGGGTTGATGCAGAACTGGGTGAACCATCGCAGTGGGGCAGAGGAACGGTCATGAAACGGTTCCCGGTGTGGCGTTACGTGCTGGCGACAGCGTTAGCCCTGGTCTTCCTGCTGCCCTTCTACATGATCGTGCGCAATGCCTTCTCCACGGATGCCGGTTTTACCTCGCCGCACTTCCACTGGGCCGGTGATCTGTTCACCGATCCCTCCCAGCCGTGGTATGCGAATCTGGCGTCGGTGTTCACGAATCAATCGGTCAATCTGGCTGGTTCGCTACTCAACTCCGTCGTGGTGTCGGTGTTGCAGACTCTCGGGACCGTCGTGGTATCGATGCTCGCCGCCTATGGGCTGGCCCGCTACGACGGGCGCGCATCACGGATACTTCTCGGGCTGACATTGTTCACCCTCATGGTGCCGGCTGCGGTAACTTTCATCCCCACCTACATCATGACCGCCAGATTGCAGTGGATCGATTCCTACCAGGGTCTGGTGGTGCCACCGATGTTCTCGGCCCTGGCCACCTACCTGTTCCGCTCCCATTTCCTGGGTTTCCCCCACGAGCTGGAGGAGGCTGCGCGTCTCGATGGAGCAAACCCGTGGCAGGTCTTCTGGCGGATCGTGTTTCCCAATTCGGGTGGCATCATCGCCGCGGTGGGCACGATCACCTTCATGGGTTCGTGGAACGCCTTCCTGTGGCCGATGTTGGTTGCCCGCGACAACACCCGGACCCTGCAGGTGTCGCTGTCTCGGTTCATGACCTCCCAGGGTGTTGAGTACCCGGAGCTGTTCACCGGGGCGATGATCTCACTGATCCCGGTGCTGATCGTATTCGTCGTTCTGCAGCGCTGGCTGGTCCAGGGCATGGAGTTGTCCGGGATGAGTTCCTGAGCGAACAGTCACCAACGCATCAGGAAACTGATCGCCACGGTCATGGATCACGACAACTCAATTGCCGACAGCGGTAGTATCAGACCCGTCGATGTGACAAAATCGCACACATGGACAATGTGGACCTTGGCCGACGAATCCACGAAGCCCGGACGGCGAAGCAATGGAACCAGTCACAGCTGGCGCAGGCATTGGGGATGGATCGGACCACTCTGGCCAAGATCGAGGCTGGGCAGCGGAAGGTCTCGGCGCTGGACCTCATCGCCTTGTCCCGGGAGCTGGATCGCAGAATCGACTGGTTCTTGTCAGCCCCGTCCCCAGCCATAGCCCAGCACCGGGGTGCCAGCGAGGAGGAACTCCTCCTGCTGCCCATTGACCACCATCTCGACCTCCTAGAGCGGAACGTTCGTTTCCTCAGCGATCTCGGTGCACTAAGGGTTGCTGCGCGGCCGCAGGTTCTTCGGAGGCCCGGGAACTCGGATGAGTCGGAGGAATTGGGGCAAAAGGTGCGCAAGCTCGCGAGGCTGGGCAAGGAGGATCCCGTCACCGATCTCGTCGAAGTGTGCGAGAAGCTCGGTCTGCTCGTATTCGCACGGAATCTTGGTGGCGACGACGCAGACGCCGCGTCGGTGGTCGATGCCGGTCATGGGGTGGCGCTGGTCAACAGTGATCGGGCCGTTGGTCGTCGTCGGCTGTCTGCGGCCCATGAACTCATGCACCACATGGTAGATGACCGGTACCAGAATGATTTCATGATCTACGATCATGCTTCCCAGCACGAAATACGCATCGATCATGCGGCGCGGGCCTTCCTCCTTCCAGCTGATCCGGTACACAAGATGTGGCAGAAGTACTTCGAAGAGGATGGGACACGCTCAGCTGCTGTTCGCACCGCCAGCGCTTTTCGCGTAGACATGACGACTTTGGCTTCCCGTCTGCTCGAACTAGGCCACATCTCGGCTGATACCGCCGATGACATCAGGGACGTGCGGACTCGCAAGGGTGACATCATGCAGTTCGGCCTGGTCGTCCCGCATGACATGGAGGAAACGGTCTCCCCGCCCTCGTATGAGATGGCCGTTATCAAGGCCTACCTCAGCGAGGACATCACGGCAGATCGCGCTGTCGATCTGCTGGAAGGACGGCTAACGACCGAGGACCTCCCACCCCGCCCAACCCTAGATCCGTCGACGCTCTGGTCGGTTCTGCAGTGAGCTGGGTCGCCGATACCGGGCCACTGGTCCACTTCGCGAAGGCCGGCTGGTTGGGCGTGCTGAAGATGCTTGCGCCCAGCCACAGAATCATGATCCCGGATGTTGTGGAGCAGGAGCTAAAAAACCATGTCTCGCAGTATTCCTATCTCCAGTCTGTTCTTGATGCTGAGTGGATCACCATCGTCACACTTGAGCCCAGAGATCTAAACGCCTTTGGACTCTACACCCAGCGCCTTGTCGGCACGGATGGTCGCAACATGGGCGAGTGCGGAGTACTTGCCTTAGCTGAGAACCGCTCCTGGGTTGCGATCCTCGACGATAACGAAGCCTCAAAGGCAGCCAAAGAGATTCCTGCCACCCCCATTGAGGTACGCAGAACGCTCAGTCTTCTCTGCGATGCCATCAATGATGGTCATCTCACCCGCGAACTAGTCAGCGCGCTCTGTGACGACTTAGCTGATTCCAAATATCGCGTCCCCTTTAAACCGGGAGGCTTTATCCAATGGGCTGAGGAGAATGGCAGGATCCAGCAATCACCGTCCTGAGGAACCGTGATTGCTGATCCCGAAGGTCCAGGAATCAAAAGCTGCTCACCAAAACGACAACCTCGCTGATCTTGATGCTGATCAAAATTATGCACAACGAGATATGTCTCAGCGAATCAATCAGTCAACTCGTAATTGGTGATGCCTGCAGACAATCCTCATCGCGGTCATTGCTCCGCAGTGTCACCTGTCCCGGGAATGAGGTCACCAGGGATAAGTTTTCCCGATTTATTTCCTTGACTTTTCTGAATGACCTCGGTAAAGACCCCACGAATTTCTTCGCGTTCCTCACTAGTGAGATACCCGCCACCACGGGCCTTGCTGACCGTGGCGATCAGGCGGCCATCATATTTTGCCGGAATACTTGATGTCACTTCGAGTTGGGCACGCAGTTCGTCGAGATCACGTTGATCGCAGTGAGACACGAGTTCCTCGCTCACTCGAACTGTGGTCTCACGAAGGGATTCACCAGCCACATGGTCGACTTGTAGGTATTGCACGGCTGGCCCATCGTGCGGCATCATCGGGGCCAACTCCGCTTCTGCAGCTGAAGCTGGCCCCGGCATCCTGCTCTGGAAGAACCCTTCGAACCACGTCGCCCCCAACACCTGAAGCGTATCAACCTCACGCCTGAGGAGATGACTGACGTTTCCGGAGACATCACCCACAGCGAGAAGGTGCACTCGCAGGCCGTATGACTGGGCAACCTGAACACCGATGCGCACATCTTCGTCACCCGACAAGACGACGGCGTCGCTTATGGCCCGGTTCCTTGCCAACTCGATGAGGTCGGTCACTATGAGAGCATCAACGCCCTTCTGCTGACCCGCCTCGTTGAGGATTCCCAGACGAAGTTTGAGGGAGTCCAGAAGTGCGAGTTCGGCCTGATCCTGCGAAAGCTCATTGCCCAGCATCGCATCGTACCAGTAAGTACGAAGAAGCGGGATACCACCACAGCTCTGCTGCGAGCGTTTCACCAAATCATCAATAGCATCCCGAGGATTTGTCAAGTAAATATCTCGCCGCTGAGCCCAATCACCAAAAGTAATTTTGGCGCCAGCCGCGTAAAAATATCCGGCATCCACCAAGAGAGCGAAGCGATCCATACCGACCTCCATATGCGAGAAATAAAAGACCACCAAAGCGGTCATGAACTAATACATAAAATGCTCAAATTCCAGCAAAAAATTTTACGCCATCTCGTCTCATTTTGCAAGAGCGGCACCTGCCGACCCAGGATGCCTGGAGTCTGGCACCCAATATCGGAGCGAATCTCTCACGATCAGACGATGCGCACTGCTAGTCTTTCTTCTTCAGGCTCCAGACTTTCGCCCCGGGCGCATCATCGACCAACATACGAGGCCCGCGACGGGAAGCAGCACCAGCCACCCACCCCAACCCATAATGGTCCCGGCGAGGGCGTCCGGCTCGAAGTCGGCGTCACCGAACATGGCGATGAAGCTGCTCATTGCCGCGTTCAGCGTCCCGTGCCCGAGGGCCGCTGGCCACACAGACCCGCCTTTTTGCGACACCCAGGCCAGCACCGCACCGATCCCGGTGCACAGCACACACATCGCCGCTACCCCAAGCCGTGGATTCGACGGATAGTTATAGCCAAGCAGGATGAGCGGAGCATGCCACAACCCCCAGATAACACCGACCGTTACAACCGCACCGAGGATCCCCAGCCTGTTGGACAGGGCCGGGAAAAGATATCCCCGCCAGCCGATCTCCTCACCGGCAGCGACCACGGTGTTAACCGCCGCCGCCGTGGCAATGTTGAAAAACTGCAGCAGCCACAGAACCCGCAGGGGCAGACCCACCTCATCAAGGCTCTTGCCGAGGTGTTCCAGCTGCGCTCTGAATGTTTGTTCGAAACCAGACATGCCTACCACGTCAAACTGGTAAGTACCAACGACAGCCGAGCTCACCAAACTCAGGAAACACAGACCGAGCACCGTCGCGAAAGCGATCGCCAGCCAAGTAACGGTTCGTTTGGCAGACCCCCGGGGACGCAGACCCAGTGCATCAAGAATGCGACGGTGCTCCACGAATCGAACGACGATCAGGGCAGCGGTCGCCGGGGTGAGCATCGTCGCGGTTGCAACCGGCAAGAAAAGAGGCGAGTTGATGCCCTGGCCCAACCACAGCGGCAGCGCAAGGATCCAGGCGAGGGCCACCGCCAAGATGACGAATATCACCACTCCTTTGGTGCTTGCCGTTGTGGCCGCCATCGCTGTGTCGGATTCCGCTATGACGCGAGCATCTGTGGTTGTCCGGGGTTCGCTCACGGCTCCGGAAGCGGGGATTGGTTCATTGCTCATGCTGGTGTCCTTGCCAAAAGAGTGTTCAGTGCAGTGAGGGCTTCATCGGGTTTGTCCACGGTGATGGTCACCGGGGGCAGGCCGTTTCGGCCGATTCGCAGGCCTGGACCGCGCCGGGTCAGGTAGGCAATCTCGTCACCGGTGCTGCGCATGCCGTATCCACCGAAATGCTTGGGATCGACCTCGACCACTTCGCCGTCCGAGATCTGGCCGAGGGGGATGGTCACCCAGCGGATGACTCGCAGTCCCCGCACCCGCACGCCTTGCCGGTCGATCATCACCGACGCCTGCGTCGCGCAGTACAGCAGACCCAATAGGACGAGCAGCACCGCCACCGTCGCGCCCATCGCGATATTGCCATTGCGCAGCAACATGAATGCCGACACAACCAGACTCACGACGCCCACCAAAGCTATGGCCATGACACCCCATGAGGTCGGGGTACGCCCACTCCAGGCAATGCGGGCCGCCCTTCCCACCTCCAAACGAGGCCCTACGAGGTTCATTGCAACCGGGCCACCAGGTGATCGGCGCCGGAACACCATATGAAGTCCCACGCCCACTGCGATGGCGCAAGCGAGGGAGACCCACAGACCCAACACCTGGGCAGTTCCGGCATCGGCCTCCTGCCCCACCCGCTGCGCCCGGGTGAAGAGATGGAACAGCAGCGAGCAGAAGACCGCGGTACCAGCACCCACGAGAGCCAACTGCTGCCCCCGCCGCATGAGGAAACCGACCCCGATCACAGCCATGGGAGCCAAGACGCCGATCAGAAAGGGTTCGACGATAGCCGCGTCGGCATCAACGAACCGGTCAGGCGTACCGTCAGCACCCCAGTGGACCGCGATCCGACTCGGGAGTTCGTCGCGTATCAGCCAGGTAGCAAGGCCGCCAAGAATCCCCGCGAGGAAGATCACGGTGATGCTCGCCACGATCACCCCACGGCGGTACTGACCATTCTCAGTTTTCATGTCCATTCCCCATCCGTTCAACGAGCAACGCCATCAGTTGCATGTCGGGTATTCCCATGGCTCGCGCCGAACGCACGAGCTCACTGATCAACTCGCCGATGTCCGGCGCATCGGGTTTCTTGGCGATGATCACTGCCCCGCGGCCACGACGCAGTTCCAAGCAGCCCTCGTCACGAAGCACCTGGTAGGCCTTGAGCACGGTGTGCAGATTCACTTCAAGGCTTGCGGCAAGGTGCTTCGCTGGAGGCAGGCGCTCACCGTCGGTGAGTTCTCCCTCGGCGACGGCACGCCGGACACTCGATGCGATCTGCTCGTACAGCGGCGCCGCATCCGTGGGATCAACCTGCCACAACATAGTTCTATAATAACTAGAACAAGTTAGCTGTCAAGTCTCGTGACGCTGCCGAGCACGCGCTGCAGGTGCTGTGATCACCGAGACCGAAGCACCAGACAAGCCGGTGACCGATTCTTGAGTAACGGTGCCCGATTCTTGAGTAGCAATGCTCATTCCTTATCTCACAATGCCGTCGGTAAACTACTGGTATGGAGTTGTCTGGTTTTGATGATGCATTCACTTCGATTGCTGATGTGGTGAAGAAAGCTGCCACGTTGCCGGACCACCGGGAACGCGATGTTGAACCACTTGAGGTCGAAGCGGTTTCACCTCGCGGTGAAGTCAGAGTGCGTGTGTGCGATGCGCGGGTCGCATGGCTCAGACTGGATGAGATCTGGCACGATGCAGCCGATACGGGGGAAGTCTCAGAAATGATCATTGACACCTTGAACCAGGCACTGGACGACTACAACCGGCAGTATCTGGCTCAGATGAGCGACCAGCTACCAGAGCTCAACGAGCTCGGTGCCGCGTTCCAGGCGGCAAACGACAAATTGGATCGGGCATGGGCGCAGACCCTGGCACAAGCGAAAGTGGAGTGACCGATGAATGATATTGAGTTCAGCCCAGAGTCTTGGCGCAAAGCAGCGACCGGATTCAGTGAAGTTGCCGACGATTCCTCTCACATGGTATCTGAGCTGGTTACCGCGACAACAGATGCCGCAGCATGCGGCGCCGCGGGAGGTCTATCGACCGTCGATGGCGCACTAACGATGATGCTCCAAGTGTTTGGGCAAGTCATGCAGGAAAACGTCATCACACCATATTGCGAGGGAGTGGCCAGCGAAGCCGAAGTCATGTGTGCCACAGCCAACGACTATGCGATAACCGAAGCTGACAACACCAGCCAGGCCCAGTCACTCCAGATAAGCCCCTAGACCCCGAAGGGAGATGTAGAAGTGGAAATTTCCTTTCTCGGAATGGATGTCACCATCCCGGACGATCCGATAGCTTTTATCAAGACCAAGGCCATCGAGCTGCTGAACCACTTAGGTTATGAGTGGCCAACCACCAAGGAGGATGTGCTCGACCAGTGGGCCGAGTTGTGGGGAAATGCCCCACAGCGATTGCAGACCTACATCGACCAGTACCAAGGCGCAATCAATCACATCCGCTCAAACAATACCGGGCCAGGGGCAGATTCATTTGTCACCTACTTGGGCTCCGATCAAGCAAATATGGCCACATTGGTGTCGATCAGGGACGCTGCTGGGGTGGCGTCCGCCTCGTACAGTGGCGCAGCCTTGCTGGTGCGAGGCCTGCGCGCCTACGTGATAGGAAAGCTGCTGCTCGACGCAGTGATGCTGGCAGCAGCGATCATATCCGGTGGCGCATCGGCGCAGCGATCTCCATCGCGATCGACCAAGCAATCAATGCTTTGCTGGGTGGGTGACGATGGGAAACGTTCCAACCAAGGCCGGTTCGAAAATCGTCCGGGATTTTGTGGAGAAGCTGATCGTCAACGGCAAAAAATACGTCGATAGTCCGCTCATTCCTGGTTCAAACCATTTGGCGAAGGATGCCGTGTACACAGCGGGTCGGCGTGAAACGGTGGATGCCGCAGGAAAACCGATTCGCTACGTGTACACAACGGATAGGCTCGGCCGGATTTCTTCGGCACATGCCCGCCCCTTGAAGTTACCCAAACAGAAATTCCGTCCATCGCACCAAGGGAACCCCGTTGGAAAAGTGCCCGGCGACCATGCAGGGCACCTGTTCGCCAATATCTTCGGCGGATCAGAAAAACTAGATAACATCGTGGCCCAGCTCGACAATGTCAACCTCTCAAAAATGAAGAAGATTGAGAATCGTTGGTTGAAGAAACTGGAAGCAGGAGAAGTGTTTGATGTGGATATCAAAGTCCTCTACGATGGAAGCGGCCTACGCCCAACAGGATTCAAGATCACTGAAATCCTACCAGACGGCGATCAAATAAAACATAACCTCATCAATAACCCGATCAAAGGAACCTAAGTCGCATGAGATTTGAAGAAGCATTCGAGCAAGCAGTACCCGAACTCATCGCTGCAGCCTGGGATTTCGCCGACAGATCCGATGCAATCGAGCTGATCTGGATCTACCTCTCAAAAGACGGGGATTGGACATTTTCACATCCTTATTACAAGGTAGCCGGGAAACCAATCAAAAAGATTGAACTCGTAAACCACATTCCAGGTCTGGACGTCGGGGCAGATACTCAAAACTGGATGCTCGATCGTCTAAATGATTCGCTGACTGAAATCATTCGCGCGATGGATAACCCCGACGATTTCCCCCGCCGGATCATCATCAAATTCCGCCCCTCAGACCAAGACCTCACCGCAGAATTCTACCACGGCAACCTCCCAGACGAAGACCAACTCGATGAGGCCTCATTGTTCGAGAATTGGATTGACCGGCTCAAGACCACAGGAAACGACTCCGCGCAACCGTGACCACCCATAACCTGATTCAACAAGCACCAGACGATCACGATTCACAATGGACGCGCTTGGCAGGGTTTCTTCAGCATATGCCCACCTCTTAAATCACCCGAACGGCTGAACAAGAGACTGCGCATCGTAGAGGACTTCGATGTCGACATCGAAGTCCTCTACGATGGAAGCAGCCTGCGCCCAACAGGATTCAAGATCACCGAAATCCTACCAGACGGGAAAACGAGAGAGCTTGACAGAATTGCCAATTAGTGAAGGGAAATTGACATGAGATTTGAAGAGGCTTTCGAGCAAGCAGTACCTGAACTCGTCGCCGCAGCCTGGGACTACGCCGATAGATCCGATGCAATCGAACTGATTTGGATCTACCTCTCAAAAGACGGACATTGGTCTTTTTCTCATCCGATATTCAAGGCGGGCGGAAAAGTACTGGACACCATTGAACTGAAAAAGATCTTGCCAGATCTTGACACCAGCCCAGAGGCCCAAGACTGGATGCTTGATCGCTTGAGTAATGCGTCGAATGGGATCATTCGCGCGATGGACAATCCCGATGATTTCCCCCGCCGGATCATCATCAAATTCCGCCCCTCAGACCAAGACCTCACCGCAGAATTCTACCACGGCAACCTCCCAGACGAAGAAGAAATACCCGATCACCACCTCGCCGACCAATGGTTCGACCGGCTCAAGACCACAGGAAACGACTCCGCACACCCGTGACCACCCACAGTGTGAACTGACGAGCAGCTATGTCGCGATTGTCTAAAGGCCACATCACCTGCGATTCAGTGCCCGCAACGTAATTGCCAGGCCCACCATCGTCCACACCGCGAGCACCACGAGATCCCGACCCTGCCAGGCGTAGGTGCCCGATGCCAATCCCGTGCGCAACAGATCGGCCGCGGGGCGTACCGGAAGCCAATCATGGGCGGTTCGGAACCACTGCGGTAACTGGGAGGCGGGGAAGGTGACCGGGGAGAACAGCAGAACGAAGAAGACCAGCACCTGGGTGACCACCTGTGCTGTCATGGGGCGCAGACTCACCGCGATTGCATACCCCACCGACGCCGCCATGATCGCCACCAGAAGTGATGCGGCGATGAGCAGCGGCCAGTTGATCTTCAGGGGCAGGTCAAAGCGCAGCAAACCGACCCCCACGGCGACCGCCACCCCAGGCAACGCAACGGCCATCCACATGGTCAGATCGGTGGCCAGAAGTATCGGACGCGGCACAGGAAGAGTGCGCATGTAGCCGAAGGTGCCATTGGTGCGGGCTTGCGCCACGGTCTGGGGCACCATGACGAACCCGACGGTCATGAGCAGCACCGTCGGGGTGCCGGTGACCATGAACAGTGCGATGGCGGGCTGGGAATCGATGTGAGGGATGATCAGCCCGAAACCGATGATGATCCCGGCCGCCATGAGGCTCTGAACCACGATGACTAAGGGAAGCATGGGGCCCAGGGAGAGCAGGTTCCACCGCAGCATGACGCGGTAGATAGTCCAGATGCCAGTGTGGGCGGCTGTCGGTGTGCTGGAATCCACCGGAGTAATAGATGTGCTAGTCATGCTGCGTTCTCCTTCTCACGCTCACCTGTGGTGCCCTCCTCACCTTCCGGGGCACCGGTAAGAGCCAGGTAGGTGTCTTCAAGGGCGACGGGGCTGATGGCGTAGGTCTCGATCGTTCCGATCTCACGTTGCCCGGTGGCCCACTCAACACAGGATGCGGCATCCTTGGATGCAATAGTGAGCAGGATCCGGCGTCCGGCGTGGACGACACGCATCGGCTGGGTGGGCAGCGGCGTTGCTGCAGCATCGTCAAGTGGGGACCTGGCACCGGGAGGCAGGTTCAATTCCAGGCGTAAGCCCTCGGAGTTCCCGCGCAGGTGGGCAGGTGATCCACTGGCGACGACGCGGCCACGATCGAGGATGACGAGCTCATCAAGCACCTGCTCCGCCTCGACGACGTTATGAGTGACCAACAGAACCCCGGCCCCAGCGTCGGCCCGGCGTCGTACGGCATCCCACAACAACCTGCGCCGGGAGGCATCGACGTCGTTGGTCGGCTCGTCGAGGATAAGCAGCGGCGTGGGCGCGACCGCCGCCATCGCGAAACCAACGAGCCTGCGGATCCCTCCGGACAGGCCACCACCTTCGGGCAGGGCACGACGCATCAGCCACGGACCATAGTCAAGCTCCTCGGCCATGGCCAACGATGCGGCACGGGCGTCGTGGGCGGAAAGCCCTCGCAGGCGAGCAGCGATCTCCACGGCATCACGCGGGGTGAGCCCATCGATCGGGGACTGGGCCTGGGGCTGGATGGCGACCAAACGCCGGGCCGCAGCGGGGTGGGCGACGGCGTCGATAGCTCCGACACGGATCTGGCCCGCGTCGGGCCGCAACAATCCGACCACCTGGGAGACCAGCGTGGTCTTGCCCGCACCGTTGTGACCCAGCAGACCCACAACAGTGCCGGGTTCTACGGTCAGATCGACAGAATCGTTGGCCACGACGACACCGAAGCGGCGGGTCAGGTCAGTGATACGAAGGCTGGCGGCAGTCACGGAACTCCTTTCGCATACCCACGGTATTTGCATACCGAGAGTATGCGAGTTTCGCGCCGAGGTCAACACCATCATTGCCCGTACGATCGAGGGGTGACCATTCTCCCTGATCCGATCAGCCGTCGCGACCGCCAGCGACAGACTCGCGAGGCGATCATCTTCACTGCCCGAGCCTCCTTTGCGCGCGACGGCTATCACGGCGCCAAACTGGAGGAGATCGCCCGCACGGCAGGGTTCTCGAAAGGCGCAGTCTACTCGAATTTCGCGAACAAGGCCGAACTGTTTCTAGCCGTCATGGACATGAACATCGAGCACTCCTTCGCCCAGGGAGGCTGGGATCTGTTCAAATCTCATCCCACTGATCTGACGGCTGACGACGAAGCAACCACCGTCATTCGCGGATTCGCGCTGGCCACCTTGGAGTTCGTGGCGCTGGCAGCCCGGGATGAAGCTCTGCACACCGAGGTAGCACGGCGCATCGACATACTCCCGGTCATCTATGGCGCAGTGGTCGAGGCCACACGCAAGGCACAGGCAGAGCGCGGCGAAGAAGAAGTAGCCGACGAATTGAGCAATGAGCACCTCGGCGTACTCCTGGCTGCGCTGGACCAAGGAGCGGCCACATTAGCCCTGGCCGGGAGCAAGGCGCTCAATCCGGAGCTTCTCCGGATTGGAATGATGCGACTGTTATGCCCCGCCCAGAACTCTGCTGCCGAGCCATCCAGCCTGCCGGACGATGTGATGCTTCATCCGACGATCCGGGAACGGCTGATCGCAGCCGAGATAGCCTGGCACAACCAGAAGGGCAGGGAAGAGGACTATCACTGCCATCATGATTCCTAGCCAGCAGATGCTGAGGCGCGATTGTTGGGCCCCTTCGACGGTTCAGCCTCAACCACCCAGCCCCGGGAACCACAACGCGATGCGCCCACCAACCATGGCAAGGCCGCACCAACAGCTGCAGTGACCGCTGCCACGACGACCCCGGAACCTGACGCGCTGCGCAAGCGCGGAGTCCTCCCGTCCTAGTCGGCTGGTGCCCCCGATGGGATTCGAACCCATACTTGAGCGGGTTTAAGCCGCTTGCCTCTACCGTTGGGCTACGGGGGCCAAACACCACAGCGCCTGACCATCACCAAAATTACCTGAAAGCATGCCCCTTTCCTGCGACTACCGATGCCGCCACCGCATCCAGAATGTCCGATTCGCAAGCCTGCAGCGGGAGACAAACCCGCTTGGCCACCTCGCCGACGATCAACGCCCCGCCACTGAGAACTTTCGCACGTTCTGGGGGCACCGGCCCCAGCTTCTCGATCTCACTTACCGGCAGCGCCAGCAACTGGTCGCTGATCTCCTTGATCTCCTCGCAGGTAATCTCCGCACGATGCACCTTGTCACGATCGTAAGCGTGCAGCCGCTTCACCAAAGCCGTGATCGTGGTGACGGTACCGGCAACCCCGACGAAGGTACCCACCCCATCGAGGAAATCCACCCCGTCGAGCAACCGGTTAACCTCCGCGCGCGCGGCATCGACCTGCTCGATGACCGGCGGATCATCATGCAGATACCGCTCCCGGATCCGGCGAGACCCGACATCCAACGACGCCGAGGAAATCACCTCACCCCCAGCACGTCCCAGCACCAACTCCGTCGATCCGCCCCCAGAATCCATCACCAGCACCGGCGAGGCATCGATCCGCGCTCCGCATACTGCCCCGGCGAATGACAACGCGGCCTCCTCGGTCCCCGACACCACCTCGGCGCCGGAACCCAGCCGCTGGCGCACGGCATCGAAGAGATCTGCCCTGTTCTCAGCATCCCGGGCCGCCGAAGTCGCCACCATCCGGACCCGGGACACCTTGCGAGAACGCATCACCGCCACGTACTCATCCAGGATCGCCATCGCGCGGGCGATCGCCTCCGGATCGAACCTCCCCGTGGTATCCACCCCCTGGCCCAGCCCGGCAAAGGCGACAGTGCGTACCAATTCGTGCAGCGTGCCGTCGTCACCCACCTCGGCGACATACAGCCGAAAGGTGTTGGTGCCAGCATCCAGCGCCGCGATACGCTCAGTCATCGGATTCCTCCTCGGTCCAGAACTCACCCAGCATCCCCAGCGCCTCGTCGCCGATCGGATTCACCCCCGGGCCGACCGCCAAGGAGTGGGCCACCAGGGCATGCAGGCACTTCACCCGGGTGGGCATACCGCCGGCGCTGACTCCCTCAATCTCCGGCACCTCCTCACCCAGCTGGGCGGCCAACTCCCGGCGATCCGCCAGATAGGCCTCATGGGCCCGGCGATAGGCATCGGCCAATTCAGGATCGGTGGCCAGCCGGGCCGTCATCTCCGCCATGACCCCCGTCGCCTCCAGCCGAGACACCGCACGGATCACGTGCTGGCAGGTCATGTAGTAGCTCGTCGGGAACGGGGTCCCATTGGGAAGCCGGGGCATCGTTGCCAATACCCCGGGCCTCCCACATGGGCATCGCCACGCGACGCCAACCACACCACGCATCTCTCGTCCGAGTTGCTCGGCGGCCGCCGCCGCATCCGAGGCGGTGAAGGGTTCGCAACGCATGAGGGCCATTGTGTCATGATCCCGCACACTGCCCGGGCACCAAGACCCCCGCACGGGCTCCTCGGCAACGAAGCCCGGAGCGGTTACAGCCTCAGCCTGCGAACACCGAATCGGGCTGGTCGGGTACAACCTGCCCCTTGCCATCAAGCAGCGGCCCATCATCGCCATCGGGAAGCACCATGCCCTCGGTGGAACAAGCGTAGGGCTCGTGCTGCGATTTCGGGTCAATGAACATCGGATTGACGATCCACTTGCCGTCCTCGTTGAAATACGCCTCGCACATCAACTCGGTCTTGTTGCGGTTGATCACCAGCCGCAGCTGGGTTGCATCCGACATGAAGGAGACATCGGTGGTGGAATCACCTGCGGCGAAAACGGCACGGCTGGTCTCTGGGGCGATCTCGAAAGCCTTGGCCGATTCGATGCCGAAGACCTCCTCATTCACCCGGCAGCGTTTGCCCTCGATGTAGGGCATGGCAGCCTCATCCCCGCCGCAGGAGGCCAGCTTCGGGGTCAGTTTCCCCTCGGCATCGGACGCAGTCATCACGCCCATCACCTTGTCGGAACTCAACCCCAAGGGTTCACCCCAGACCTCGGCGACCGGCTCGGCCGATGCGGAGATGATCCGCACATCAAAACCGTTGGCTTTCAGGGTCTCGATGAGGTCGGTGATCTGCTCGTAGTAGCGCACCCATCCAGTAACCTCGGTGGTTCCGATCATCTGCTCGGTGCCCTGTTTGGCAGTGGTGTTCTGCTCGCGGGCAGCGGTGGCAAACTGCTTCACCTCATCGACGCTCCAACCGGACAGCAACTGGGCGGCCAAGGCGTACTGGGGCTCGATACGCCGGGCATTAAAATCATCGAAGGCATCCTCGTCGGCGGTCGTCTCGCCCTCGGAGTAGATCGACAAGATCTCGTCGGCACATGCCGCCCCGGTCTGGGAAGCGGTGTCCATCGGCTGGCCCTCCTCACCCAAGGCGTCACAGGCAGCGGAGAGGGCTTTCACTGCCGCATCGGTGAACCATGGCGAAACATTGCGCCAATTCTTCCCCGCAGGCTGACGCACCTTGCCGTTCGCAAGCATCCAGAAAGTCTGAGCATCCCCTATGTCGTTTTTGACGACGGTGTTGTCCCAGTCGAACAGGGCGACGGGAGCCCCGCCGGACACATTACCCGGCCCACCACAAGAACCGCTGGTGGCGATCATCGCATCAATGCGTTGCCGGTTCTCCCCGTACCATTCCAAAGAGGCATTCAAGGCGTGGCACGACGACGCCGACGCCTCGGACGAGGAGCCAGCGGAGGGCGAGGCTGCGGGCTGCGATGACCCACAGGCTGCCATTGTCAACGAGACGAGGGCGATAGGAAGGGACAAAATGGCTGAGCGCTTGTACATGGGTGGTCCTCACGGTACGGAGCGGAACAATGCCCAGATCGTACCGATGTGAGGCTACTCTCGGCGGGAAAATTAGTGAACTGTCGCAGCATCACCGCGGAGGTTCGCCGCTCGTCGTGCTGGGAACGGTGGACGGTACAGATGACCCGGTCCCGGGCTCGGGATCATCGGCGGTTATAACAGATCCCCACATGGTGTCCCACCAGGCGTTGTCCTCCCTGTCCGGCAGATTCCTGCCATTGATCCCAGCCCCACCACCATAGGGCTGGCCATCAGGGCCGACAACACGGAAACCTGTTTCCCCAGGGAGCACCCAGCCGAGACGCTCCCTGGCCTGGGTTTTGACGTATTCGGGATCATTCCACCGGTCAATCTCCTCCTCCAAGGAAGCGATGGATTCCCGGTGATCCTCGATTTCCTGTTTGGTCTGGGCAATCTGACGCTGCTGGTGAATATAGGCATTCAGCGTTCCGCCGTAGAGCAACAACAACAGAGCCGCTGCCACGGCCACTACCAGCAACCGCTGAGTCCGTTGAATACGGAACCTGGGTTTCGGCGGCGAATCCACCGACGTCGCCTCCACCTCCGGACGATGCCGGGTGGTCGACTGGATGCTGGTGCGTCGGGATGTACGCGACGTCGGACTGCCCGAGCGTCCACTGCTCGCAGGCCCGGCACTCCCGCGCCGTCCCGACGATGCCCTCGGCCCTCGGCCGCCTCGCGAATCAGCCATATTCACCTCCCCAGACCCAATCATGGGACACGAAAGGGTCGCCGGGTGCGCCAAGCACCCGGCGACCCTTTCGAGTTCAGTTGATCAGGCCCACTTCGCGGTGTCAAACCGCGGGAAGGCCGAAACCCCGGCGTAGACGGCAGTCTCACCCAACTCCTGCTCAATGCGGATGAGCTGGTTATACTTGGCAACCCGCTCTCCACGAGCCGGAGCACCCGACTTGATCTGGCCGCAACTTAAGGCCACGGAAAGATCAGCGATGGTGGTGTCCTCGGTCTCACCGGAACGGTGCGACATCATGGAACGGTAGCCATTGCGGTGGGCCAAGTTGACCGCATCAATGGTCTCGGTCAATGAACCGATCTGATTCACCTTAACCAACAGGGCATTTGCAGAACCTGCGTCGATGCCGCGCTGCAGACGCTCGACATTGGTGACAAAGAAGTCGTCGCCAACCAGCTGGACCTTGCCTCCCAGCTTCTCGGTAATGACCTTCCAGCCGTCCCAGTCCTCCTCATTCAGCGGGTCCTCAATGGACACCAGCGGGTAGTCGTTCACGAGTTGCTCGTAATACTTGATCATCTCGGCAGAAGACAACTGCTTGCCCTCGAATGCGTACTTACCGTCGGAGAAGAACTCCGATGCGGCCACGTCGAGGGCCAAGGCGACGTCCTTGCCCGGCTTGTAGCCGGCAGCCTTGATGGCCTCCTCAATCAGGTCGAGGGCCTCACGGTTGGAGTCCAGCGACGGTGCGAAACCGCCCTCGTCACCAAGACCGGTGGCCAGGCCGCGATCCTTGAGCACCTTCTTCAGCGCGTGGTAAACCTCGGCACCGACACGCAGGGCCTCGGCAAAGGTCTCCGCACCGATCGGGGCGATCATGAACTCCTGGATATCGACGTTGGAGTCGGCGTGTGCGCCGCCGTTGAGGATGTTCATCATCGGAACCGGCAGCAGGTTGGCGGTGGGCCCGCCGATGTACTTGTAGAGCGGCAGCTCGGCAGATTCGGCGGCGGCCCGGGCCACGGCCAAGGAAACCCCGAGAATCGCATTGGCACCCAGCTTGCCCTTGTTGGCGGTACCGTCGAGAGCGATCATCGCCTCGTCCAGACCGCGCTGGTCGGTGGCGTCGAATTCGAGCACCTCATGGAAGATGGCCTCGTTGACGTTCTCGACTGCCTGGAGAACGCCCTTGCCCCCGAAGCGTCCGGCCTCGCCGTCACGCAGTTCGACGGCCTCGAAGGCGCCGGTGGAGGCACCAGAGGGAACACCTGCGACAGCGTACGAGCCGTCGTCCAGAACAGCTTCGACCTCGACGGTGGGGTTGCCGCGGGAATCCAGGATTTCGCGTGCCTCGATGTATTCGATGAATGCCACGGGTAATGCCCTTTCGTTGTGGAGGGTGTGGATCAGATCCAGCATTAAGTCTATCCGCGCGCACCGTACCCCGATACCCCCCGAACGAGTCGGTTGCCGCTCGGGGATGACGGTTTCAGCCGTTGCCGGACCGGGAGCTCTCGGCCGCCCTCGCTCTGGCCTCCAGATCGCGCACCGCGGCACGCAGTGCCTGATCGGCATCCACTCCGCTGGCATGGGCACGCTGCACCAGTTCCAGCAGCTGACACCCAGCTTGCTCGGCATCAATCGGTTCGTCGGCGAGTTCCAAACCCAACCCGGTGCTGCGCACCCGCGCGGTCACCTTCACGGCCCGGGCCAGGGTGGGCAAGCTGCGCGGAATCCCCTCTAGCACGGAGTCCCGGCGTTTTTCGGCCTGTTTGACCTGCTCCCAGGTTCCCTCCAGATCCGTCGGATCGGCCTGGTCGGCAAACACCCAAGGATGCCGCCGCACGAGCTTGTCCGAGATGCCCCGTGCGACGTCCTCCACGTCGAATCTGTTCTGGGTAGCAGCGATTTCGGCATGAAAATAGACCTGCAGCAGCAGATCGCCCAGCTCCTCGACGAGATCAACATCATTAACGGTGGAATCATCGTCACCAGGAGCAGGATCCGGGCCCTCGATGGCGTCGATGACCTCCGCAGATTCCTCCACGAGGTATTTCACCAGGGAATGATGAGTTTGTTCAGCATCCCATGGACACTCGGCGCGCAGCCGGTGCATGATCCTGGTGAGTCGCAGCAGCTGGGAGGATTCTTGGTCGGCTCCGGTCATCCCTTGGCCTTAGCCAACTCGGAAAGCGAGCCTGAGCCGTCTGCCTTCATCTCCTTGGCATCCCACGTGCCGTAGCTCGGGTTCAGCGTGATCTCTGCGGGTGCGCCGAAATAGGACGTTCTCGCGTTCTGGGCTAGCAGGTTGTGCCTGACAAGTCCGAGCAGGCCGACGGCACAGTCCTCATTGTCGAGCAGGTGCTCTTGGTGGGCTGCGGAAACCGCAGCGAGCAGTTCCTCCTGGGTCGGCACGCCCGGACCGCTCACCTCGTGGGAAGCCAGGAAATCAACGGCAGATTCGCCGTCGGCCAATTGGTCACCCATCCCGGCTGCTTCAACGGAATACTGGGCCGAACGCTCGGAAAGCACGGCGATCTGGATCGAATCAGCACGCAGCATCCTAGGAGTCACCTGCTGCTGGGCCATGCCTGAGTCATTGATCGCAGCAGAACATCCCTCGGCGATGGCCGACACCCGGGACTGCGGCACCTTCACTCCGTTGACAACCGCCGCAGTAACACCGGTCGGAGCACAACCGGCGAGCAGCGCCGCCGCACCCATCAGGGCAAGACCTTTGACGAACCTCGGCATTGTTCCTCCGATCCAACGACCGCCGGGTAGTTACGGCGGACCAAGAATGAGTCTACTTCGCCACGGGGACCGGAGCGAAGACCGCCTCGACCAAGGTGGCGGCCCAGGCGAGCAGATCGGCTCCCTCAACCGGGACGCTGGGCACCCCGGTTGTGCGAGGCCGCGGCACCAAGGCGATATTCGTCGCCTTCACCAGGGAGCCTGGATACATCCGGGACAGCCGCAGTCGGCGCGATTCGGGCAGATCTACCCGCTGCTGCCCGGGAAGTAGCCGATCGTTGACCGGCGCAAAACGAATGTGGTTTCCCTGGGCCACCACCTCGGTTATACCCGAGGCGCGACAAGCGAGCCGGAAGCGTGCGACATCCAGCAGCATTCCGGTGGGTTGTGGCAGCGGACCGTAGCGGTCCTCCAATTCTTCGCGCACCTCGGTGATGTCCTGCTCGCTGCGCACCTCGGCCAGGCGTCGGTACATCTCCAGGCGCAGCCGCTCGGATTCCACGTAGTCGATGGGCAGATGCGCGTCGACGGGCAATTCGATGCGCATCTCGGCCTCTTCCTCAGCATCGGCCTCCCCACGAAAATCGGAAACCGCTTCCCCAACCATCCGGATGTAGAGGTCGAAGCCGACGTCGGCGATGTGACCGGACTGCTCATCACCCAGCAAATTGCCCGCGCCGCGGATCTCCAAGTCCTTCATCGCGATGGCCATACCCGCCCCCAAATCGGTATTCGATGCGAGGGCAGTCAGCCGATCATGGGCAGTCTGGGTGAGTGGTTTGTCCCGTGGGTAGAGGAAATAGGCATATCCACGTTCCCGGGAACGACCCACCCGCCCACGCAGCTGGTGCAATTGGGATAGCCCCATCCGGTCGGCGCGGTCAACGATGAGGGTGTTGGCGCTCGACACGTCAATGCCGGCCTCGACGATGGTGGTACACACCAGCACGTCGATACGTCGCTCCCAGAAATCGGTCATCACCTGTTCCAAGGTGCGCTCGGACATCTTGCCATGGGCGGTGACGATGTGCGCCTCAGGAACCGCTTCCCGCAGTTCGGCTGCAACCCGGTCGATATCCTGCACCCGGTTATGCACGTAGAAGACCTGACCCTCCCGGGCGAGTTCCCGGCGGATCGCGGCCACCACCTGGCCATGGTCGTAGGCCCCGGCAAAGGTGAGCACCGGGTGGCGCTCTTCGGGCGGGGTGGCAATAGTCGACATCTCCCGGATACCGGTGACCGCCATCTCCAAGGTGCGCGGGATCGGTGTGGCCGACATAGACAGCACATCAAGGTTGACCCTCATCTTCTTGAGGGCCTCCTTGTGCTCCACCCCGAAACGTTGCTCTTCATCGATAATCACCAGCCCAAGATCCTTGAACTGCACCTTGTCGGAGAGGATCCGGTGAGTACCGATGACGATATCCACCCGCCCGGAGACTAACCCATCGAGGGTGGCCCTCACCTCGGCATCGGACTGGAAGCGCGATAGCTGCGCAACATTGATCGGAAAACCGGCGTAGCGCTCAGTGAAGGTGGCGGCGTGCTGTTGAACGAGCAAGGTGGTGGGCACCAAGACGGCGACCTGCTTGCCGCTCTGTACCGCCTTGAAGGCCGCCCGCACGGCAATCTCCGTCTTTCCGTAACCGACATCGCCACAGATCAGCCGATCCATCGGGACGATCTGTTCCATGTCGTGTTTGACGTCGTTGATGCAGGCCAGCTGGTCGGGTGTCTCAGTGTAATTGAAGGCGTCCTCCAACTCACGCTGCCATACGGTGTCAGCGGCGAAAGCGAAGCCCTTGGTTGCCTGGCGAGCCGCGTACAACTTGATAAGTTCCGAGGCGATCTCGCGAACCGCCCTGCGGGCCCGCGATTTGCGGGCCTTCCAATCTCCTCCGCCCATCTTGTCCAGGCTCGGGGCCTCTCCCCCGACGTAGCGGGAAACCTCGTTGAGTTGATCCATCGGCACATACAAGCGGTCACCTGGCTGACCTCGTTTGGCAGGGGCATATTCCAAGACGAGGTATTCACGGGTTGCACCCGACACAGTGCGGGTGACCATTTCGATATAGCGACCGACCCCGTGTTGCTGGTGCACCAGGGCATCACCAGGCTTCAATTCCATGGGGACAACTTGGTTACGGCGACGAGTGGGCATCGCGCGGGAGGAGCGGGGAGCCTGTGCTCCGGTGATGTCCGCTGCGGTGTGCACCACCAGCCGGATCTCTTCGGCCCGCCAGCCCTGGCGCATACCGGAGCGAAAGATCTGTACCACTGGGTCATCGGATATCTCGGTCACCTCGGTGACAATCCTGGCAGGTACATCGTGTTCCCCCAGCAGGTCAGCCATCCTTGAGGCTGGACCAGATCCCTCCACCGAAAGCAGCACCCGTAATCCTTCGGCCAGATCGGAGCTGATCCGGGAGACAAATCCCTCGACATCGCCGTGCCAGTTGGGGGCATCAGTCAAGGCGAGTCGGCGAGTGGGCACCGAGGAAGCCAGTGCGGCGATCTCCTCAATGTCCATTGGCTGTTGATCATCCATGCCGAAGCTGGACAACGACCACCACTGCAGACCACGATCCAGGGCACGGGAACGCACCTCGCCCAGTTCCCAATACGCGGAAGCATCCAAGTCGATAGGAGCAGATCCGCCAGAAGCCGCTGCCGCCCATCCGGCACCGAGGAATTCCTGGGAGGTGCGCACTAGATCCTCGGCGCGGGCCCGCACGAGTTCAGGATCGTTGACCACGATCATGGCGTCGTCGCTCAGCACGTCGACGAGAAGTTCGAGATGGTCGACCAGAGCCGGGATGAGGGCCTCCATCCCCTCGACCCCCTGGTGGTTAGCGATCTTCTCCAACATCTCGGCGAGTTCAGGGTGGTCCTGCACCAAGGCTGCGGCACGCTCAGCAACCCGGTCGGTGATCAGCAACTCACGGCACGGGGAGGCATCTACCGCATCGATGGTCTGGTCGGTGGAGCGCTGGTCGGAGACTTGGAACCACGTGATGGTATCGATCTCATCACCAAAGAAATCAACGCGTACCGGGTGCGGGCAAGTGGGCGGGAAGATGTCGACTATGCCGCCGCGCACGGCGAATTCACCGCGGCGTTCTACTAGGTCAACACGTTGATAGGCGGCAGCAACGAGATCCGTGGTGAGTTTGGCCACCGGGTACTCCTGACCACGCACCAGGTGGACGACGGGTAGTTCGGCCAGGCCAGCCACCTGGGGCTGCAGCACCGAGCGGACCGGCGCGACGATGATTTCCGGGGCAGGCAACTCACCGTATCCGGCGAGTCGGCGCAGCACCTCCAGACGGCGTCCCACAGTGTCGGAGCGCGGGGACAGCCGCTCGTGGGGCAGGGTTTCCCAAGCCGGGTAGAACGCCACCTGGTGCGGATCGAGTAAGGTCTCCAAGACCGCGGTGAGCTGTTCGGCTTCGCGGAAGGTGGACGTAACCACGAGCATCTGGCGGCCGATCTGCCGTGACATGGTGGCAAGCAGCACCTGGCGGGCTGCGGGGGCACAGGTCAACTCGGCGGACACGAGCCCACTGCGGGCCTCGGTTAAGGCATTCGCCACCCCCGGATCAGTCGCGACAGCGGAGAACAGGCCGGAAACATTCACCGGCCAAGTTTAGGCACGCCGCCCTACCGAGGGCTTGTGGATTGCAACCGCAGGAGCGACGAACCATCAGTTCGTGGGGCACCGATGAATTCGCCCCGGACAACTACGGCAACCGTTGGACCTGCTCAAAGGAACATCCAGGCACAATGGAATCCATGACCCATGCTTGGTTCGATGTCTCTGCCGGGGTCGCGGGAGACATGCTGCTCGGTTCGCTCATCGACGCCGGCGCAGATCTGGTCACCATCCAGCAGACAATCGATCTTTTGATTCCGGGTGCCGTCCGACTGTCAGCCAGCACCGTCAACCGGGGCGGGCAACGAGCCACGAAGCTCATAGTGGAGGTCTTGGCTCCCGATCAACCCCATCGCACATGGAAAGTCATCCGCTCGATGATCGCAGATTCCGCTCTCCACGAGCAGACCCGCTCCCGCGCACTAGCCGTTTTCCATCTCCTGGCTGAGGCCGAGGCAACTGTTCATGGAACCGATCCCGAGCAGGTGCACTTCCATGAGGTGGGGGCCCTCGATTCGATTGCCGATGTCGTCGGCACCTGTGAAGCACTGCGGTTGCTGGGTGCCGAGACCATCTCGGCTTCTCCAGTCGCCCTGGGGTCCGGTCGTATCCAGGCTGCCCATGGCGATATCCCGGTCCCAGCACCGGCGGTCGCCCACCTGGCTATCGGCTGGCAAGTGAGTGCCGGGCCCACCGACGCTGGACTGGCCTACGACAACGACTCCGCACATCACCTGTTCCCCCACAACCAGCCTGCCCCGGTCGCCACACCCGGCGCTCCTGGAGAACTGGCCACCCCCACCGGGCTCGCCATCATCCGGGCCCTCGCCAGGATCTGCGAACCGATGCCGCACATGGTTCCGGCCAAGCTGGGAGTCGGCGCCGGGGACAAGGACTTCCGTGATCATCCCAATATCGTGCGGACCATCATCGGGAAACCTGTTACCCCACCGGCTGCCACCGAAATTGTCGAACTGGCGGCCAATGTCGATGACATGCCGCCAGAGCTGTGGCCCGGAGTCATTGAGGAATTGATCGACGCCGGAGCCCTTGATGCCTGGCTGGTTCCCATCACGATGAAAAAGGGCCGCCCCGCCCACACCATCCACGCACTGTGCCCACCAAACCTTGAAGAAACGCTTTCCCAGCTGTTTCTGGAACACACATCCACCATCGGGGTACGTGCCGTCGGCCATCGTCGTGTGGTGGCGGAGCGGGTGTGGACGACGCTCACCGTGGCAGGTCAGCCAATCGACGTGAAGATCGCATCCCGCAATGGCGTCGTGCTGCATGCCTCGCCGGAATTCGATTCCCTAGCAGCAGGCGCACAGGCAGCGGAGCTGTCTCGTCTCGATGTGACCCAGCGCGTGCAAGGGGCCATCGTCGCCGCGGGGCTGGTTGCGGGGGCCGAGTTCGATCGGCTGGGTCTCGACATCCGGGATGCCCGATGAGCTTTGCTGATCTTCCACACGCCACGCGAGCTGATGCGCAGGCCATCGTCGCCCAAGTGAGCGGGCACAAACGCATCGGTGTCGCCTACTCGGGTGGGGTCGACTCGGCCACCTTGTTGGCGGTGCTCGTGCGGGCCATGGGTGATCGGGTCATTGGGCTGCTGGCAGATTCCGAATCCCTCACCCGCACCGAACTGGAGCAGGCGCGTCGCACGGCCGCCGGGATCGGAGCCCGCCTGGTCGAGTTCCGCACTCACGAGATCGAGGATCCGGCCTACCGGGCGAATGGTGCCGACCGGTGCTTCCACTGCAAGCACCACATGTTCACCGCCATCGAAGACGATCTGGTCGAGCGTCTCGGCCTGGACGCGGTGGCCTACGGGGAAAATGCCGATGATGCCGTCGCCCCGGACCGCCCTGGAGCGAAAGCAGCTGCTCTTCATGAAATTCTCCGGCCGCTGGCCACCGCCGGTCTGACCAAACAGCGGGTGCGCTCACTGGCCGCAGCCCTGGGGCTTTCGGTTGCCGACAAGCCTGCGGCCCCCTGCCTGGCATCGCGCATCCCCCACGGTGAGCAGGTGACCCCCGGGAAACTCGCCCAGATTGAGCAGGCCGAGCAGGTAGTGCGCGACGCCGGTTTCTCGGATTGCAGGGTGCGTCACCACGGAGCAATCGCCCGGATTGAGGTGCCCACTGAGGAACTGGGGCTGCTGCTGGATCCCGCAACCCGCATTGAAGTGCTCACCGGAGTGAAGGCGGCTGGTTTCGCCAACGTCACCTTCGACCTTGCAGGAATGCAATGTGGTGCATTCACCATGCAGATCCTGAGAGCCCCGCACCTTGAGGAGCGACAATGAACGAGGAGATCGCCGAACTCGACCTGGACCGCACCCACCGCAGGGGTTACCCGGAGGCCGTCTACTGCGAAGGGAAGACCCCCGGACAACTGCGGGAGATCGCCATTCGCCTGGCGGATCATCCCGAGGTGACAACCTTGTTCACCCGCGCTGATCAGGAGCGCGCCGATGCGATCCGTTCCGTGCTGCACGACGCCCACTACGATGAGCTGGCGCAGTTGCTGGTGTGGCCGCCAAGGATGCCGGAGCCTAGTGGGGAACTCGTTGTGGTAGCCTGCGCCGGAACCTCCGACCTGCCCGTTGCCAGAGAAGCGCTGCTCACCGCCCGGCACCTGGGCAGACGGGTCGAACTGGTCACCGACATCGGTATCGCCGGCATTCATCGCACCTTGTCAAAAATCGATCTACTGCGTCGCGCGGGAGTCATTGTGGTGGTGGCGGGGATGGATGGCGCCCTGCCCGGGGTGGTGGCCGGGCTGGTTTCCGCACCGGTGCTCGCGGTACCCACCTCAGTTGGCTACGGCGCCAGTTTCGGCGGGGTGGCGGCACTGCTGACGATGCTCAACAGTTGTGCCCCAGGGGTAGGTGTGATGAACATCGACAACGGTTATGGTGCCGGTCACCTGGCGGCGCAGATAGCCGCACCGAGGAAGTGAATCCCCTGCCCAGCTGATCCACCTGCTGGTCGTGACCCACCAGGGACGGCCACCTCCATCCTCAAAACGATGATCACCGCGTTTCAGCTGCCCACCGCACAGCATCCACAAAATCGAGTTGTGCCCCCGTAAGCCTGGAGGCAGGCATCAGCCGTTGAACTTGTTCTGGGCGGTAGTCAGGCCCTGGCTGATCAAGGTTTCGGCGGCATCGGCGGCGCGGGCGATGACCACCGCAAGGTCCTCCCGCGCAGCAAGTGGGAATCTACCCAGCACATAGGCGGCACCGGTTTGGTGTCCGACGGGGCGGCCAATCCCAATGCGCACCCGGTGGAAATCACCGGTGCGCAGATGTGCCCGGATCGATTTGAGACCGTTGTGGCCGTTGTCGCCCCCGCCATTTTTCAACCGCAGCCGCCCAAAGTCCAAGTCAAGTTCATCGTGCACCACCACGATGTGGCCAGGTGCGACACCGTGGTAAGCGGCTAGTCTGCCGACAGCCTGACCGGATTCATTCATATAAGTGCGCGGCTTGACGATGAACAGCTTGTCGCCGGGGATGGTGCCCACACCAAGGGTCGAGATCACCGTCTCAGCCACATCGGCGCGCATCCCTCTGGGCGCGGAAAAACTCACCCGGCCACGCCGGGCAAACTCATCGGCAGTCATGAAACCAACATTGTGCCGAGTCCATTCGTAGTCGGGACCGGGGTTGCCCAAGCCAACGAGCATCCAAGCGCTCACCATTGCACTCCCCCGGTCACGACCATCACGACCTCACTCAGCTGCAGCCTCGGGATCGTCGGCGGTCTCGGCTCCATCGGAATCGCCCAACATCTCGGTGACCGACTCGGCGACATTGATCGCGACGACCAAAGCCTCGGCGTCATCGTCGAGCTCGGCCCCCTTGGGCAGCTTGATGTCACCGACCAACACGTGCTCACCGATCTTGGCGCCCTCAACGGACACGACGATCTCGGAGGGAATCGACGTGGGATCAGCCAGGACGGTGATCTCGTTGCGCTCGTGGTTGACCAGGGCACCGGATTCGGCGTCGCCTTCAAGAACAACAGGCACCTGGACGGAGACCTTCTCACCCTTGACCACCAGGAGCAGGTCGATATGCAAGATGTTATTGGTCACCGGGTGACGAACGATCTGCTTAGGCAGCACGAGTTTGCTGGAACCGTCGGCGAACTGGACCTCAATGAGGGCATTCGACTGACGCAGGGCCAGCATCGAGTCGTGGCCCGGAAGGGTGATGTGGATCGGATCATGGCCACGACCGTAGATAACGGCGGGAACCTTGTGGTCACGGCGGATGCGGCGAGCTGCGCCCTTGCCAAACTCGTTACGAGCCTCGGCGGCAAGCTTGATGGTGGTGGCCATCTGAATCTCCTTGGTTGCGAAACATTTCGCCTGCCGAGGAGGGCCGAGACCCAAGCACCAGTCGATAACGGACCAGATGTCGATCCCTCGCCAAGCGACACGGTGAGCATAGCCGCCACAGGCGGGCACACCAATTCGGTGGAGCGCCTGCGACGGCAACATGCATCGGGCGAGGGTCTTGCTCCCTGAACCTTCTGAATATCTTGCGCTGCTTACAGGGCCGCAAGCTCTCCCGAGGCAGTCTCAGCAGTGCTCTCAAGCTGGGCGACCCCACTCTCCCGGGTTGAAGAAAGGCCCTCTTTCGCCGTGTCCAACGCGCTTGATGCTCCCGGAGCGGAGCCGATCTCTGACAGCGGGCCCGCTTGTTCGGCCATTTCATTGACCTTCTTCGCGAGATCTGCGATCAGCGTCGCGGTATCAGCGGTCGCCTTATCGGACAGGCTCTCAAGCTTACTGGCAAGATTCTCGGCGTCCGTTGCTGCGTTGTCAGCAGCGGTCGCATGTTCACCCGCCGAAGTCCTGAATTCCCGGGCGGAGGCAGACTCCCACGTGTTGGTCGATGCAAGATTCTGCGGTTTGACCGAACTGGCATATTCTCTGGCGCTGGTAGCGAGGCTCCTGGCCTGTGCCGCAGTCGCAGAAATTTCCCAAGCTCCTGCAAGCTTCGGAAGAATCTGGCTCAGATTTGTCAGCTCTGATTTTGCCCCGTTCGCGCTAGCTTCGGCCTTTTGGCGGGTGTCGTCTAGCCTTGCTGTCGCCTGATCTATGGCCGCAGGGGGGAGATTCAAGTTAGCCAACCCCTGCCGCTCTTGTTCGATCTTCTGAGACAACACTTGCACCGCGTTGGTGAGGCTATTCGCAGTATTTGTTGCCGAATTATTGAGGTCAGCGACCGCAGCTTCTCCTTCAGTGGACATCATTACTTCCTTCAGACCTGGATGGGAACGGCAGAACCGGCAATATGAGTGTTTTCTTCCTCGTTCTCCGTGTACGAGTTGGCAGCTGTGCGCAGCTTTTCCGCCAACTGTGTGTCTTCCTGATTCAATGCATTGAATTTGTTGCTCATCCGCTGACTGGCGGTACCAAGCCCGGTCTTGGCCTTGCTGAAGACCCCCCAATCGCCCGACGAGCCGGGGAGTTCCTGGAAACTGGTGGCGAGGCTGGCTGATTTCTCGGCATAGCCGTCATATCTGGCAGCATCAGAGTTCAAGTCGGAGAGGTTCACGTCAACGTCGTGTTCGCTCTGGCCAGTCTCTTCTTTGCCATCGGCGGCCCGCGTTGTGCCACCGTCGCTGCCCTGGGAACCACCGCCGCCAGAAGAACCGGCATCGCCCGAACCTCCACCGGAGCCGTGGGAGCCGCCCCCGCCGCCGCCTCCACCGCCACCGCCGGAGCCGCCCCCGCCATCGCCACTCGAAGCGCCTGCGGCAGGTGTGGTATCGATGTCTCGAAGATCGGTGGTGATCTTGCCACCCAGAGACTGGACGATCTGGGTCGCCATCGGCTCCCACTTCGCATAGGCGTCGGGGAAGGCCGAGCGTTGGACGGCTTGGGCAGCCTCGGTCACCGACATCGATTCCCAGCCGGGAACTCCGAGCAGCCCCTCGTAGAATTTGGTCGCCGCATATTGTGGATCGGTCACCTGTTCCGGGGAGCCCCACCCACAGGAGGGCCGCTGCTGGAACAGGCCCAGCGAGTCACGGTCACCATAGTTGAGGTTCTGCAGAGTGGATTCCTGCATCGCCGTGGCGATAGCGATGATCCGGCCCTTCTCGGAAATGCCCATCTTGAGGCCCACATCGTTGATGACGCGGGCATTGGCCATCTGTTCCTCACTGAGTGCCATGCTCTTCCTCTCTCAATTCCTCGGCTTTTCTGATGATCTGCTCAATGGATTCATTGAACGTCTGGGCAGAGCCAGCTGCAGCGTGCTCGCTGGCAAAGCGCAGGTCATCCAGGATTCCGTACGCATACGACATGGAGATCGTGTGGTGATCGTTCGAGACCCGGACAGGTTCATGGAAGGGCTTGGCGAGTGTCTTGCGCAATCCATCGAGCGCGGCCCACATTCGGTTCTCTGCCTCAATGGGGCTCAAACCGGGCTCGGGTTCTCGCGGTGGTGGAGATTCGTGGTTGGTCATCGCCATCAATTCCCCGCGTACTACACCCAAGTTATGGTTGATCACCAGCTGGAGGTATTCGGGTGCCAAAACGCGCTTCCACCCGACTTGCAGACGCATGGAGACCAACCGGCCACCCTGCCCCAAGGCGATCGTGAGTGCCCCAGTGGGGTCGCAGCGGGTGTAGATCTCTTGTTGCGACATCCTCGTCCTTCCGTTATTCCACCCCAACTCTCCCACCCGGTGGGGTCAGCAACGAGGAGTCAAGTGCTTAGAGGGATACTCAGATTTTCCGGTCGGTTACTCATGAGCACACCCGAAGCGATTCAGGATGCCCCGTGTGAGAACAAGGAGGCCACCGAACCATCCTCGAAGATCTCGTGGATGGCCTGGGCCAGCAGCGGGGCGATGGACAGCACGGTCATGTTGTTAATCTGGATATCCGCACTCATTGGTAGGGTGTTGGTGAAGATGACTTCCTCGACACCGAAGGCATTGAGTCGTTCCGCTGCCGGACCCGACAGAATCGGATGGGTTGCAGCGATGATGATCCGCTCCGCCCCGTGGTCTCGCAGCGCCTGGGCCGCCTGGCAGACGGTTCCTGCCGTATCGATCATGTCGTCGACAAGCAGGCAGGTACGCCCGGCCACTTTACCAACCACCTCATGCACCTTGACCTGGTTGGCGATGGTCGGATCGTGGCGTTTGTGGATGATGGCAAGCGGGGCACCCAAGGTGTCACACCAATTGTCGGCGAGCCGGACCCGGCCCGCATCTGGGGAAACCACCGTCATGTTCGAGACGTCATATTTGGCTGCAACATGGGCGGACAACACCGGCAACGCGGACAGGTGATCGAGGGGACCGTTGAAGAAACCCTGGATCTGGGAGGTGTGCAGGTCGACACTCATAATCCGGTCGGCACCCGCGGCCCAGAACAGATCAGCGATGAGCCTGGCTGAGATCGGTTCCCGCCCCAAGTGCTTCTTGTCCTGGCGCGCGTAGGGATAGCAGGGAGCGACCACTGTGATGCGCTTGGCCGAGGCTCGCTTGAGCGCATCCACCATGATGAGTTGCTCCATCAGCCACTCATTGACATTGGCGGGATGGGACTGGATGACGAAAGCATCGGAGCCGCGCACGGATTCCTCGTAGCGCACGTAGATCTCCGAGTTTGCGTAGCTGATCAGCCGGGAGGGGGTCAACTGGACTCCCATCAGGGCGGCGATTTCCTCCGCCAGTTCAGGGTTCGCCCGCCCCGTGAAAAGCATCAGGTGCTTCTCCGTGGGCCGCTTGACTCCACTCACTTGTTAGCCTCCCTGGCCTGTTGCTCGGCATCCAACGCCGCACGGGCACCGGCAACCTTCTCATGTATCTTCCCGGAAGCCGTGTCAGCGGCCTCCGCAGCCTTGGAACCGGATCGGCGTCGCTGTACCCATTGGACGGAAATATGCCCGCGGGAACGCGCCACTGCCAGGGCGCCCGGTGGGACATCCTCGATGACCGCCGAACCAGCCGCGACGAAGGCACCGTCACCGATGTCGACCGGGGCGACGAGCACCGAATTGGACCCAATGAACACATGATCGCCCAAGTGGGTCGGCGATTTGTGGGAGCCATCGTAATTGGCGAAGATCGTACCCGCTCCGACATTCACCCCCTCGCCCAAGATCGCATCACCGCAGTAGGTGAGATGCGGCACCTTGGAGCCTTCACCGATCTGGGCGTTCTTGGTCTCAACGAAGGAGCCGATCTTCCCATTGGCTCCGAGAACGGTCCCGGCCCGCAACCGCGAATAGGGACCTACCTGAGCGCCTGCCTCGATAACGGCGAGTTCTCCGTGCGAGCGCACCACCAAGGCATCCTCCCCCACCTCAACATCGCGCAGGGTGGTGTCCGGACCGATGACCGCTCCGGTGGCGACGACAGTGGTCCCGAGCAGTTGGGTGTTGGGTTGGATGACGCAATCGGGAGCGAGCGTCACATCGTGGGAGATCCAGGTACTGCGCGGATCAATGATGGTGACCCCCTCACGCATCCAGTTCTCGACGATGCGCCGGTTCACCTCGGCGTTCATCCTTGCCAACTGCACCCGGTCGTTGACCCCCTCGGTCTGCCAGAGGTCCTCGACCTGGAAGGCGCCCACACGCTGCCCATGGTCGCGGGCATAGCCGACCATGTCGGTTATATAAAGCTCGCCTTGGGCATTCGAGGTGTCCAAGGTGGGCAACCCCTCACGCAGCAGTTCAGAATCGAACACATAGATGCCGGAATTGATCTCGCGAATCTCGCGTTCGGCGGGACTGGCGTCCTTGTGCTCGACAATGCGGGCCACTTCTCCCCCGTCACGCACGATCCGGCCGTAACCGGTGGCGTCCGGAATGACCGCGGTTAGCACGGTCACCGCGTTTCCATTGGTGCGATGCTCAGTAATCATCCGGGCCAAGGTGGACCCAGTGAGCATAGGTACATCGCCGTAGGTGACCACCACTTCGCCGATCGCCCCGTCGAGGGCGGCCATCGCGCAGGCCACTGCACCACCGGTACCGTTGCGAACCGGCTGCTCGACGACGCTCACCTGTGGGTAATGCTCGTTGAGGTGGCCCTCCACCTGCTCCCTCAGATGACCAACGACCACCACCAGACGCCGGGGATCAAGCGCCAACGCGGCATCGACTGCGTAAGAGAGCATCGGACGGCCAGCGAGTTCGTGCAGCAACTTTGACTTCTTGGATTTCATCCGGGTACCGCCACCCGCTGCCAGAACGACAACTGCAGCCACCCGCTGATCGCCGGACGTGCTCATCGGATCTCCTCCAGACTCCACAACGTTCCCCGGGCAGGAGTCGAACCTGCGTCGCTGGTCCTGATTCAAAGTCAGGCGGGCCCTGCCGGCAGACCAACCGGGGAACGACCACTCGGGCGTGATCAGGAACCACTCTACGGGGTTCTGCGCACCGATGTCTTCCTGTCCGGTTCCGTGTTGTCCGGTTGTGCGAGACTGGGGCCCATGCCCCAAGGTGATTCCCAGCGTGCCCGCCGTGGACGCAAGCGCATGACAAGCGCCCAACGCCGGGAACAGCTGATCGTCATCTCCCGCGGGCTATTCGCAGAACGCGGCTTCGACGGTACATCAGTGGAGGAGATCGCATCTCATGCCGAGGTATCAAAACCCGTTGTCTACGAGCATTTCGGCGGAAAAGAAGGGCTCTATGCCGTCGTCGTCGACCGGGAGGTGCGCACCCTTGAGGCAGCAATCCAGGAAGCCCTGGAGACTCCGGGTGCCGGGTATCGGGAGATCATCGAACGTGGCACCTTGGCCCTGCTCGACTACATCGACACCTGCCCTGATGGTTTCCGGATCATTTCCCGCGACGCGGCGGTCGGCTCCCAGTCGACCTCAACGAGTTTCGCCTCAATTCTGTCCGACATCACCGCCCATGTAGAAGACATCATCTCGGTGCCCTTGGGGCGCAGGGGTTATGACCCGGCACTGGGGCGAGTCTTTGCCCAGGGGCTGGTGGGCATGGTGGCCACCGCGGGGCAGACCTGGCTGGATACCCGGGAACCGGACAAGGAACAGCTCGCAGCACAGCTGGTGAATCTGGTGTGGAACGGGCTCACCCGGTTACGCAAGGATCCTGTCCTGGTGTGCAGGGCGAAGGACCGCAGACCACGCCACCGCACTGCGCCAGTGACTGTGCGTGCCCAACGAGCGATGTTGCCCGAAGATTCTCTCGGCTGAGCTTCAGCCCACGCTGAGCAGCAGTGCGCGCAGCAGACCAGCCAACTGGTGGCACTGCTGGTCGTCGAGGGCGACGCTGAGTTCCCGTTCGGCATCAACCAGTCGGGTCAGCGCCTCATCGGCTGCAGCCAACCCGGCTAAGGTGAGTTCCACCAAAGCTCCGCGACCGTCGTCGGGATGCGCCAGACGCTTCACCAACCCCTTGTCCGAGAGGCGTTGGATGCGGTTGGTCATGGTGCCGGAGGTCACATGAGTATCGGCCGTCAGCTGACTAGGAGTCAGCCGGTAAGGATGTCCGGCGCGACGTAGGGCAGCCAGGACATCAAATTCCCACAAGGCTAGTCCCTGCTGCGCGAAAGCCCGCGAACGGGCGTCGTCTTGAACCTGAGCCAACCGGGCGATCCGGGACCACACCTGCATGGGTTGGGTATCCAGGCCCGGACGGACCCCGTCCCAACCTGCGATGATCTCGTCGACCTCGTCGCGATCGCTCATCCGGCAACCACCGAACGAACGACACTGGGTCCTGCTACTGGCCCCCGCGCGGGGATGGCATCACGAATACCTTCGTGCTCCGGCAACTTCTCGGCCAGGAGGTTCGCGCTCTGCTCGTCGGTGCACAAGAAAGCCACCGTCGGCCCGGAACCGCAAAGAACCGAAGCCAGCACCCCCTCAGCACTCACCGCCAAGGTAGCGGCGAGTGCGGGACGCAAAGCCACGGCGGCTGCGCACAGGTCGTTGCGCAGTGCCGCTGCGCAACGATTGACGTCCCCGCTAGTGAGAGCTTCAAGTGAGCCGGCATCAAGGTGTACGTCGGGTGTCAGTTCCCCGGCCTCGGCCAGTTGGTCGAAACTCCGGTACACCTGTGGAGTGGACAGACCCTCCTCGGCAAGTGCGAACACCCAGTTGAGTTCCCCGTCGGCCGGCAGCGGGGTGAGTTTCTCACCTCTCCCGGTACCCACCGCATTTCCACCGAGAATCGCGAAGGGAACATCCGAACCGATCTCGGTCCCCAGTTCCCGCAACTCGTCGACGCTGAGTTCAAGATCCCATATCTCGTTGCAACCCAGCAGAGCCGCGGCAGCGTCCCCGGACCCACCGGCCATTCCACCAGCGATTGGTATCGCTTTGTCGATGGTGAGATTGGCACCCATCTCGGGACGACCGCGACGTTCACGTAACAGAAGTGCGGCGCGCACGGCCAGATTCTGCTCGTCGGTCGGCAACTGAGTGCTACCCAGCCCACTCATCGTCAGGATGATCTGACCGTCGGTACGGGCGACGGCGGTCAACTCGTCGTATACCGAGACCGCTTGGAAGACCGAGGTGAGGTCATGAAAGCCATCCACACGGCGTGGCCCCACTGCCAAGGCAAGGTTGATCTTTGCCGGGACCTGGACCCGGACGACTTCGTGAAATTTCACCATCACAAACTATCTCCTGCCTGCTCCGCGATCCGCACGAAGTCCTTGATGTCCAGTACCTCGCCCCTGACTGTGGGGTCAACGCCCGCAGCAGCGATCGCATCGGATGCCCGAACGGAGGATCCGAAGATAGGTGCAAGCGCGGCCCGCAGCATCTTGCGTCGTTGGGCAAAAGCCGCGTCAATGAGGGAAAAAACCTGCTGCCTGGATACAGTGGTGATGGGTGGTTCGCGCCGGGTCAGCGAAACAAGCCCGGAATCGACGTTGGGTACTGGCCAGAACACAGTGGGTGGCACAGTGCCCACCCTGGCTGCCTCGGCGAACCAGGCCAGTTTAACCGACGGCACCCCATAGACCTTGGAACCGGGGGCGGCCACCAGCCTGTCAGCCACTTCGAGTTGCACCATGACTAGGCCCTTGGTCCAAGTACCGAAGGCCTCGAAGAGATGGATCAGCACAGGCACCGAGACGTTGTAGGGCAGATTTGCCACCACGGCGGTGGGTGGTGGGCCGGGCAATTCATTCACCTGCAACGCATCGGCATTGACCACCCGAAGTTGTTTGGCGTTGCCAGGTTGTAGTTCTGCGACGGTGTGGGGCAACAGCTGGGCACAAGATTCCTCAATCTCAATGGCGGTGACCTCCGCCCCGGTCTCCAACAGGCCGAGGGTGAGTGAACCGAGCCCAGGTCCGACCTCAAGCACAACGTCGCCGACACCGATCCCGGAGCGAGTGACGATCCGTCGTACCGTGTTGGCGTCGACAACATAGTTCTGGCCACGTTGCTTGGCGGGGCGCAGATCAATAGAGGCAGCCAACTGCCGCACCTTCGTCGGGTCGAGAAGTGTCATCTGCCACCTTCCGTGATTCCCCAGCTCCCACCCAGGGCCTGTTCCGCATTGGCCCTCAGCTGGTGACATAGATCAGCGAGCTCGACGCCACGGAACTCGGCAATGAACCGGATGGTGTGTGGGATGAGGTAAGAGGCGTTCTTCTTTCCCCGCAGCGGTACCGGGGTGAGGAAGGGGGCGTCGGTCTCGACGAGGATCCGGTCCAGCGGGGTGATTGCCAGGGCATCGCGCATCGGCTGATTCGCTTTGTAAGTGATGTTTCCGGCGAAACTGAGCCACGTCTCGTGAGCCAGCACACGCCGGGCATATGGTTCGTCGGCGGAGTAGCAGTGGAAGATGGTGCGTTCACACCAGCCGACCTCGTCGAGGATGTCGGCGATGTCGTCGTGGGCGTCGCGGTCGTGGATCATCAGTGTGCGGTCGTGGGCCTTGGCGATGGCGATGTGGCGGCGGAAGGATTCGTGTTGCACCCCCTGCAGGGCCGGATCCTTGGTGCGGAAGTAGTCCAGGCCGGTCTCCCCCACGGCACGCACTGCCGGATCGGCAGCCAACTCGTCGATCACCTCCCAAGCGGCTTCATGGTCTGCGGGGGACATCCGGGCAATATCATTGGGGTGGATGGCTATCGCGGCTGCCACCTGCCGGTGAGTCGTGGCGCAGTTCACCGCGAAGCGGGAGCTCTCAACGTCGCAGCCCACGGTGACCACCCGGTTGACGCCGACCGAAGCAGCCAACGCGAGGGCGTCGTCGGGGGCCAAGCCGGTGTATTCGGTGGTGGTGTCCAGGTGGGTGTGAGCGTCGACGGTTGAGGTAGGCAGCGTTTCTGGTCGTGGTGGCAGGCCCAACTCGGCGATCAAGTCATCCATCCTCGTGTTCCTCCCGCTTAGCCAGAGCCTGCTCATAGAGGTCTTTACGACGCATGCCCGTGGCGGTGGCCACCTGGGCGACGGCCGCAGAGAACCTGACACCGTCAGCGACCAGTTCTCGCACCCGGGCCAAGGCGCCGTCGATGTCGACGACGCGGGCAGGGGCCCCTTGAACAACGACGGTAATCTCACCCCGGGCGTGGTCGGTGGCCCAGCTCACGAGGTCACCAAGACCACCGCGGACCACCTCTTCGTTGGGTTTGGTGATCTCCCGGCAAACTGCGCAGCGACGGTCGACACCGAATATCTCGGCGGCGTCAGTCAGGAAATCAGCAAGCCGGTGAGGGGCCTCAAAAAAGACCATGGTGCGAGTCTCGGCGGTAAGTGCCCCCAATCGACGTCGCCGTTCACCTGCCTTACGGGGCAGGAAACCTTCAAAACAAAAACGGTTGACGGGCAACCCGGAGATCGTAAGAGCGGTCAGCACGGCAGAAGGCCCGGGCACCGAAGTGACCCTTATTCCGCCCTCAATGGCAGCGGCCACCAGCCGGTAGCCGGGGTCGGAAACCGATGGCATTCCCGCATCGGTGACAACAACGACTCGCGCCCCGGCCAGCATCTCCTCCATCAGCCCGGTGGTACGGGAGGCCTCATTGCCCTCAAAATAGGACACCGACCGTGCCGACGTGGTCACACCCAGGCGTTGCAGCAGAGTACGCAGCACTCGGGTGTCCTCCGCAGCGATGATGTCGGCCTCGGCGAGAGTTTCACGCAAGGCTGGCGAAGCATCGCGGAAATCCCCGATGGGAGTGCCTGCCAGGATTAGGCATCCTCCCGGCTCGATCTGGGCTCTGCTCACATCTGTGAAGGGTACTTGGCTGCTCGGGTCCGAGGCGAGTTACGGGTCGGCGACGCGAGGTCACTGGCACCGGCCACGAGCCTGGTTCCTGGCCAGCGAGCTCCTATCCGGAGCAGATATTGGACCACCCACAACATTGGGTAGCGATATCTTCAAGCCCACGCTATCACTGGAGGTGTGCTGTGCCATTGTGACCGGGTACCCCCTGCCACAAGCACTCAAAAGGTCACACCCGTGAGCGAAAGGAACCCAGCAGCGGCACTGCACCGGCGGGCCACACATTTCCACAGAACCCCGGTTGCGGCACAAGCACCTCGGCAACAGGAAACGTCTCCCACCGAAGATGATCGGGAAGGCGCCTAGGATTGCCGGGTGAGCTTTGCGTTTCTGGACAAGTCGGCACCGACACGCAACCCGTCGGCCAACCGACAACACCGTTCGCTGCTCACCCGCCAATGGGACCGCATCGTCGCGGCTTGGTCCACCAAGGGAAAACCAGCCCGCGCCCTTGATCCGCTAATGCCGACGATCGAGCGGCTGGACGATTCCTACCTGCTACGCACCGATCGCTGGCGTTCCTGGCTGGTCACTCTGCTGATCGGCGCTTTCGCCTTCCTCATCCGGCTGCGCAATCTGGGTTTCCCGAACTACTTGGTCTTTGACGAAACCTATTACGCGAAGGATGCCTACGGACTGCTGCGCCGCGGCTACGAGGTGAGCTGGCCCGACAACGCGAACGACCAGATCAAGAATGGCGTGGTCGATGTCTTCAAGAACGATCCGGCCTTCATCGTCCACCCCCAACTAGGGAAATGGCTGATCGCCATCGGCGAGCACGTTTTCGGGATGAACGCCTTCGGTTGGCGCTTCATGTCATTGGTGTTCGGCACCTTGCTCGTCATAGCAACGATCCGGCTTGCCCGGCGCCTGTCTCGCTCCACCCTGATCGGCGCCCTGGCTGGCTTCTTCCTGGCCGTCGACGGATTGAGCTTCATGATGAGCAGGATCGCCCTGCTAGACATCTTCGAGGCAGCCTTCACTGTCATGGCCGTGACCGCGGTGGTCGCCGACCGGGACTGGGTACGCCGGAAATTAGCCGACCATCTGTGCACCAAACAGCTCACCGACCTCGGTGGGCAATTCGGGCCGCTGCTGTTGTTCCGTCCTTGGCTGTGGACTTCAGGCCTGTTGTTCGGCGCCGCCATCGCCTGCAAATGGAACGCCATGTACGTGCTTGCAGTTATGGGTGTGGCTGCGGTGGTGTACGAGTTGCGATCACGCATCACCGCAGGCGCGGATGCCAGCGCCTGGCGAGCATTGTTCGTCTCCGGGCCGTTGGCCTTTCTCGCCATGGTGGTGACCTCGGTACTGGTTTACGTCGCCAGTTGGTGGTCGTGGTTGACCACCAACGACGGATGGAGCCGCAACTGGGGAGCCGAGCATCCCAACGACCCGGTGGTCAAGGTATTCGGGCAGGCTCTAGGCTCCTTGTGGCATTACCATCAAGAAATCTACAATTTTCACACTGGGCAATGGATCGCCGACCAGTCACACATCTACCAGTCGCATCCCTTCCAGTGGCTGGTCATGGGGCGGGTGATCGGCATCGACGCAGTCAATGGGCTCCCGGCCAACACCGAAGGATGCACCGCACAAGCCGGGGACTCCTGCCTTCGGGTGATCTCCGGAATGGGTACACCATTCTTGTGGTGGTTTGCCCTGGCTGCGGTCATCGCGGGCTTCGCCTACTGGTGGTTCGGGCGCGATCAGCGTTTCGCTTTCCCGCTGCTGGCGGCTTCGGCCACCTGGCTGATGTGGCTGCCCAATGCCGAACGTCCGTTGTTCTTTTTCTACGCAATCATGCTGATCCCCTTCAACGCCACGGTACTGGCGATGGTCTGTGGGAAGATCCTCGGCCCCGCCGATGGCGGGCGAAGACGGCGCATCGGTGCCATCACCGTCGGGACGATGGTGCTGATCATCGTCGCGAATTTCTGGTTCATCTACCCGATCCTCACCGACCAGTTGATGACTAGAACCGCCTGGAGCTTGCGGATGTGGTTCAAATCGTGGATCTGAGAAAGCGACAAGTGAGGCTTTCTGCCGTCGTCTGACAAGGTGACCGTATCCCAAGAATTCAGGGACGACTTCGATCTCATCGCCACGGCCGCCGACACACGAAACAGCATGCACCGTGGCTCACCCCAGTCCAGCTCTTCGTCCCCCAGCACAGGCAGGTCCCAATCCCGGGATGCCCGAACCCACGTGTAGAATCCTGTCCGGAGACGTTCGGGAGAAGATTTCAGTGAGATTCTGACGCTGTCCCGCAACCGTGAAGCCTATGCCAAGCCGGATCGCCCGCCGTCCCCGCGGAATCATCTCCCGTCGTGGGTTGCGGGCGACCGGCTCGTCGCGCGCCCCAGAAAGGTCGCGCATGAATCGGTCGAGTTCTCCAGCGATGTCACCCCTGTTCGAGCTTCGCGGTGTGCGCGTCGGTTTCCCCAGGCGCCCGTCAGTTCGCGGACGTACCCACCCATTGGCCTGCCTCACGATGAACGCCAGCACTGGGCAGATGATCGGAATCGTCGGCGGCCCTGGTGCAGGCAAGACCCTGCTCGCCCAGGCCATCACCGGTTTACTTCCCGACCACGCCGTCCGGGAAGGTCCGGTGTTGCTCGACGGCGCACCCGCCCCCGGTCGTCTCGGCACAGATCTCGCTCTGGTGGCCGGCCCGAAGAGCACCGATGCTTTCAACACGCACCGGGGCATTGTCTTCTCCCCCACTCGGGACAGCCGACGGGAACGCTCCCGATTGTGCTCCATGACGATTGCCCCACGATCCCACACCCCGGCCAGCGACGGGCTGCGGATCATCGGTTCACTGGCTCGGGCCCGGCTCGTGGTGGCCGACGAACCAGACCCCACCGGTGATCCTGGCTCGGTACGTCAGACCATGGTACGGCTACGTCGAATTGCGGACGAGGGTCGATGCGTGCTGGTGCTGTCCCGGGGCTGCGGGGAACTCCGGCAATTCGCCGACCGTATGATCATGCTGCGCGACGGTATCTTGGCCGCTGCCCTGCCGAGTCAGGAATTCGTGATCGGTCTCCCCAGGTGCACCGAAGTTCCCCGCCAGACCCACCTCATCCGGTAAACCTGCGACGCAATGGACTGCACCGAACCACGGCTTCACAGCCTTGATCAGCAACCCATCGCATCCGAGGCAGGAGAACCCAAGACAAAGCCGTAGACTCCTGCGTCGGAGGGGAAGTACATGGCGATCTGGAAACTGCATAACAACGGGGTTCTCGAACCGGGCGCGGTGGTGGCGCCCACCGAACGACTGGGTTGGGGAAAGACCATCGGGCTGGGTGCCCAGCACGTGGTGGCGATGTTCGGGGCAACCTTCGTCTTCCCGCTGCTGATGGGGCTCAACCCGCAGTTGGCGGTGATGATGTCCGGCGTGGCGACGATCATATTTCTGTTCGTTGTCAAGCATCGCGTCCCCTCCTATCTAGGATCATCCGCATCTTTCGTCGGAGTGGCCACCGCGATCTACGCGGCAGGCGGCAAACCCGACGCAGTCTCCGGGGCAATGTTCTGGTGCGGGGTCGGCCTGTTGCTCACCGGCGTGGTCATCCACTTCATGGGGTCGGGAATCATCCACCGGATGCTGCCACCGGCGGTCACCGGGGCCGTCGTCATGTTGATCGGATTCAACCTGGCACCGGTCGTCGCCAAAACCTACTGGCCCCAGGACCAGTGGATCGCCCTGATCGTTATGCTCATCGTCATCGCCTTGTCCGTCGGACTACGCGGCTTCGGCGGGCGCATCGCCATCTTCCTATCGCTGATCATCGGCTATGTGCTCAGCTGGGTCGCCGACCTGATCTTCGGCCCGGTTACCCGGACCGCTGCCGACGGCACGGTTTCCCAGGTGATGCGCGTCGACTGGACAGCGGTCGAGAAGGCTGACTGGATCGGTTTTCCACCGGTCACCGACCTAGCCAACTGGACCTACGGAGCCACCGGCAATGTCGTGGGCTTCCACCTACCCGATTTCTCCTTGGCGTACGCGCTCATCGCTATCCCGGTTCTCATCGCCCTCATCGCGGAGAACACCGGCCACGTGAAAGCCGTCGCCGAGATGACTGGTGACGACCTCGATTCCTACATGGGTCGGGCCATCAGCGCCGACGGCATCACTTCCATGCTGGCCACCGCGGTGGGCACCGGGCCGACGACCACCTACGCCGAAAACATCGGTGTCATGGCCGCCACCCGTGTCTACTCGACCGCCGCCTACACCGTCGCAGCCATCGTGGCAATCGGTTTCGGGTTCTCCCCCAAATTCGGCGCCATTATCTCGGCCACCCCAGGCGGGGTGCTGGGCGGCATTTGTGTGGTGCTCTACGGCATGATCGGACTGCTCGGCGCAAAGATCTGGAAGGAGAACCGGATCGACTTCGGCAACCCGGTCAATCTGGTCCCCCTAGCCGCAGGCATCATCATCGGCATCGGCGATGTCTCTTTGGTCTTCTCCGAGAAGTTCACCTTGGGGGGCATCGCTTTGGGCACCATCGTCACCGTCGCCGCCTATCACATCGCCCACACCATCGCCCCGGCGAAGATGCGTGAGGCCGCCGATGGTGCAGTAATCATCGTCGACGCCCCGGGTGCCTACGAGACCGGCTCCATTCCTGCCGCCCGGCGGCATCACCCAAAGCAACAGCGCTGAGCCCAGCAGCGCGACCGATCACCTCCCATCAGTGGGCACCGGAAGATCACAGTTGGCGAGATACCAGACAGCGGGATCATCATGCAGATGATCACCCGAGACAAATTCGTCGTGCCGACGACCTCCAGAACCGGCTCGGATCGATTTTCCTTGCCGAAAGGCAATTCATACCGACACACGGTGCAGAGATTTGCTGCGGCGCATCGCTGACTAGTAGGAAACTCTTCCTCTGGCGCGATTCAACACAACGGTTCAGCCACCCACCACGTCGTTGATCGAGGCATCCATGGCCGACGGGCTGAGCAGCCCAACACGGGTCTCATGTACCACGCCCCCGGCGTCGATGAAGAAATGAGACGGGACGCCCATGACACCGTAGGCCGCAGCGATCGACTCGGAGCCGTCGGCCACCTGGGTGAACTTGTTCCCGACCCGGTCGGAATAGGACTTCACCGTCTGGGGCGATTCACCGACGTATACCGACACCAGCTGGATGTCATCGCCATGGACGGCGACCGCCTTCTGGACATCGGGCATCTCGGTACGGCATCCCGTACACCAACTGGCAATGAACATCACCCACACCGGTTTGCCGCGCATCGCCTGCAGATCGACTTGGTTGCCCTCCAGATCGGTGGCGATGAAGGTCGGCGCGAGGTCCCCGACGACGGGTGCTGCCTGAGCCCCGTCGATGTTGACCTGGGTGACCGCAGCGGTCTCGGCCTGTTCTTCGGCAGCATTCTTCGGCTTGATTACCCACCACACCGCGATGATCACGGCAAAAGCAGTGACCGCCAGCACGGCGATCTGCCCGAATTTGGAATTGCGCACCCCCGAGCGCCATGCAGGTTCCTCCGCCGGGGTTCCGGGACGGGTGGCCGGTACGTCGGATGGTTCAAGGAACTCGGCTATCTCGTCTTGATCAGGCATATGCGTGCAGCCCTCCGAAGAACAAGTTGCCGAGGTAGGTGAACACCACGGCAGCGAAACCAAGGACCAGCAGCCAAGCAGATTTGCTGCCCCGCCAGTTGCGGGTGACCCGCGCGTGCAAGTAGGCACCGTAGATCAACCACGTGACCAACGCAGCGGTCTCCTTCGGATCCCAGCCCCAGTAGCGGCCCCAGGCGACATTCCCCCAGATCGATCCCAAGATGAGCATCATCGTCAGCATCGGGAAGGTGACGACTGTCGCCTTATAACCAAGATCGTCCAGGATCTCCTGGCGCGGCCAGCCCTTCCATGAGATGTGTGGGGCCAGCAGGTACATGACCGCAGCAGCGAAGGACACCACTGCGGCACCGTAGCCGATGGAAGCTGTGATCACATGCAAGGTGAGCAGCGGCGAGTTCTGCAAGGCCGGCATCAGCGGACTCGGTTCGTAGGACAACGTCGAGGCATAGACGAGCATCGCCAAGATGATGGGCAGCACGATGATCGACATCATCCGCACTCGGTAGCGGGCCTCGAAGTACACCTGAGCAAGAATCATCCCCCAAGCAAAGGCGATGGCGAATTCATAGTGGTTGGAGAACGGCGCATGCCCAGTGGTAATCATCCGCGCGATCATTGAAACGGTCAGCAGGACCAACGCCAGCTGGGTCGACTTGGTGGCCCACCAGGTAATGGTGAAGCGTCGCACCGGAGTGTGCCGGATACCTCCAGTCACGGTGACGGTCTGATCGCCCACACCGGTGCTGACGACGACGGTTCCCGCTGATTCTGCCGTCGCGACGACGGAGTTACGCGACATCCTGGCCGCGAAGACCGCACCCAGGTAGGCGATGGTGGCCAGCGTGACCAAGGCCGTCGTGACAAGCAACAGCGCCTGAGAAAATTCAAGAAGCATTGTTGGTCCTCTCCTCAATGTGCGCCATCTTGCCACTGGTTCTCATGATCATGCCAGTGAAAAATCGGGTGAAACCGGAATCCTGCCTGTCGGGTGACCCCAACCGCACTAAGGTACCCTCATCGCATCCGCTGACCCGCACCCACATCCGGTGGTGGCGGAAGAACATCGTCATGCAGGTGCCGATGACCAGCAGCAGGAATCCAGACCATACGATCGGGGTCCCCGGGTCCTTTTTCACGATCATCCCGGTGAATTGCTGCTCACGCTCGAAAGTAAAGGTGTGGTCTCCAACCGTCGTCGGAGTACCCACATCGAGCACCGCCTTCCCGATCGGTTCGTTGTTGGCGGTGCCATAGATCTCCACACGCACCTGACCAGGCTCAATACCGGTACCGGTCTGCCCGGAAGCCGAACCGATGACGTATATCGTTTGGTCTCCCAGAGTGGTTCGCCCGTAGGTGAGGGTCTTGTCCGGAGTAGCCCATTCGAGAGCCACCCCATTGTGGAAGACCTCGGCTCCCGAGGAATCGTCGATCTTCATCACCGCAGCCACCCCGAAATAGGCTTGATGAAACATCACTCCGTGGTAGGACAGCGGGGAGTTGACCCGCACCTGCTGCTGGGCTACCTGTTCGCCGTTGTCGCTGACCCGCAAGTCAGCAACGTAGTCCTTCGGGGAACCGTTGTCGTAGTAGGAGTCCTGGAAGGCGGTGGCCTCGGCCACCAGATTTGTGCCGTTGCCAACCTCCCTGGGGAAACCGATGGTCAGGGTGAACTGCTCGTTGCGGAACCCAGACAAGGCCGATACGACGAAACCCGCCATGATCGTCACGAAGGCAGCGTGGGCGAACGCGGTGCCGAAGGGCGCCCAGTAGTTGCGATCCATGTAGGCATTGAGTCCTGGCCCCCGATCGTCGACAACGACCCTCATCCGGTGTTTGCGGGCGTCAGCGCACAAGATCTCGAAGGCCGCCTCTGGGCTGGCCGAGGTGGTGAAGGTGGAACGTAGCCGGGCCCGGTCGAAGAAAGCTGCGGTCACCCTGGTGTGAGGATGCTTGGCGGCCTGCCACAACACTGGTAGCCGATGCACCGTGCAAGCAACGATCGATGCGGCCAACAGAGCCATCACGACGAGGAACGGGATCGAGGAGAACATCGTGAAGAAGCCAATGGCATTCAGGATGTCAGTCCATCCCCCAAAGGTGGGGCGAACCGATTCAATCCATGAAGCCATGGACTCCGCGTCAGCCCGCGCAGATGAGGGCATCTGGGGGAAAAGCACACCAAACAGCGACAACAGCCCTGCGGCCAGGATCAACACCAGCCCAACCACTTTGTTGTGAAGGAAGGCATAGATATGACCGAAGACCATTCCGGGAGTCAGCGCGGCTTGGTCGTCGAGCCCGTCGATAGCACCGGGAGTCGGTTCCGGCGTGGTTAAGGTGTCATCGCTCATCCGTATCTCCTCAGATTCCGAATTGCGGAATGAATCTGGCAAGTTTGGCGAACAGGTTGGTGATCATCAGGAAACCGAGTATCAGCAGGAACCCTCCGCTCGTCAGCGAAACGCCGACGTGATGACGACGGAACCAATCGAATTTCGAAGTGACCTGCGCCGATCCCAAGGCGACCGCCACAATGGGCATCCCCAGTCCCAAGCAGTAGGCGATCATCAGCGAGATTCCCGACCAGGTCGTGGCGCTCATCGTCGCCATGGCGAGAATCCCGCCCAGGATCGGTCCGATGCACGGTGTCCACCCAGCTCCGAAGACCACGCCCATGACCGCAGACCGCACCGCCGATGCTGGTTTCCCGGTGGTCACGGTGGCGCGGGCGACGTTGTTCAGCACCCCGATGTTGAGTACTCCAGCCAGGTGCAGGCCCATAAACACCAGGACGATGCCACCCAGGATGCGCGCCCAACCGGCCCAGGGGCCCAAGGAACGCCCGATAAGTCCAGCAGAGGCCCACAGGGCAATGAACACCACAGAGAAACCGGCGACAAAGCTCAGAGCATTTCGTGCGGCCGCGGGCTTTGATACCCGCTCGGAACCGGCACCAATCAGCTGGCCGACGAAGGCAGGGACGATAGGCAGAAAACACGGCGATGCGAAGGAGACGATTCCCGCCAGGAAGGCCGCTGGAACGGTAATTTCCATGACTACCTTGGCGAGGACGAGGAGTTCATCCGTGACTGGTGGCTGCGAACCGCGGCCGCCATCTCGGAATCGGGGGCGACCTCCAACACCTTGTTCCAGCACTCGTTAGCCTGGTCGACGTTGGGTGGAGTCTGCGCCATATACAGGAAACCGAGGTTATACCAGGGCTCGGCGACATCGGGGGCCAGTTCAGCGGCGCGCCGCCAGTGGGTCTCTGCCTCGGTGTACATATTCGACTGGTACTCGGCGACACCGATGGCTAGCAGGGCATCGAGATTGCTGGGGCTGATGTCCAGGATCTGCTGGAACCAGCTGATCGCATCCTGGTAGAGGGTGGCTTTCAGGTACATCTGCCCCAGTTGCTGGCGGGAGGCGATGTCATTCGGGTCAGCCTCGGCCTTAGCCTTGAGGTCTGCCTCAAGCTGGCTGTCTACTGGCTCGGCCTCGTCCATCTGGGCGACGTCCGAGGGATTGATGCTGGAGTTCACCGACGGATGGTTGGCGGGCATCTGGGTCTGGGAGTTATTCGCGTTACGACCGGCCTGCTGAATGATGATCACGACGGCGGCGCACAACAGCACAACCAGCACCAGATTTACTTTTGCGGCCCCCACGCGTTTGTGCGTCACAGACGTTTTTCTCGAGGCATCCGGCATGGCAGATGCAGGCCTCTCGTATTCGGGGAGGAGGTCCTCAATGTCGGCTGCCTCATCCCCGTCGATAGCTGCAGCCAACTCAGCAGCCAAGCCGTCTGCATCGGGCTCCTCGACGGCATCATGACCGGTAATAGGGGGCTGGGCCAGCTGTTCGCTTGCCCAGCCCCTCAACTCTTCGGGGGCGGTGGCGAGAAAGGCTTCGAGGGCTTTCCGGTTCTCGTCATCCCACGTCGGCTTCATTGCCTCCTCACCAACTCCCATGTAGTCACCGTCGATATCAGCGCCCTCCGGTCGGCATGTGCTGCTCGGCCATGGCGGGCTGTACACCATTCTGGACGTCAACCCCACGCAGAACCAACTGTCCCGACCGGGCCCAGTCAGTGGCTTGGTTCAAGATCGAGATCGAGTAAGCCGGTGCGTGGAAGCCACGACCGTTCTCCGAGAAGGAGTAATCGATCACGAACTGAGCCTTGCGCTGGTAGTCGCGGGCCGCGGTCAGTTGCTCGGGGGTTGCCGTCTTATCGGCTTCTGCCTTGGTGATGTCGTTGATCAGAGCATCAAGGGCGGTGAAGCTGACGTTCAGGGTATCCTGCCAGCGCCCTTGAATACCGGCAACGCGCTCCTTCATCTCGGTGGCCGTTGAGTGATGGCAGGTGAGGCAGGAAGAGTTAATCGCTTCCTCAGAAGCCATCGGGCTCATGATCTGGTGGTTAGAAGTCTTTGCGGCTCCCTCACGGTTGTAGGCCATATGGCAGTCCGCACAAGTGACTCCATTCTGTGCGTGGATGCTTTGGGACCAGGTCTCGAAATCTGGGTGTTGCGCCTTGAGTACCGGGGCCTTGGACTCGGCGTGCTCGAAATCAGTCCAGCCGACCTCGTCGTAATAGGCCATCGCGTCGTAAACGGTCAGACCGTTCTTCCACGGGAAAGTCAGGGTCTTACCCTCACCCGCAAAGTAGTACTCGACGTGACACTGGGCACATACGTAGCTACGCATCTCCTGGTTGGTAGCGTCGCGGTTGACATCGAAGTCCTGGATGCCCTCAGCTGCTTTCGCCCGTTTGATGCCTTCCATGAAAGCGGGACGAGTGATCGTCAACTCCATAGTCTTGGGATCGTGGCAGTCTATGCAGGCAATCGACGACGAAGCGTGCTGGACGGCCTCTCGGTAGGAGAGCTTGTTCATGGCATCGAAACCCGCCTTGCGGTCACCGTTACCGAGCTTGTCGTAGACCTCCGGCATGGATGCGTGACAGTTCAGGCAGGTGCCAGGCTGTTTGAACTGTTCATCGGTGCGCTTGGTGTACATCTGGTCAAGCAATGCCCATTCGTGACCGCGCGGCTCGGTGTAGTCGACGGCAAAGGCATAGCCACGCCACATGTGTTGGGCGCGGGTCTCCATGTCGATGCGCGAGAGGGTGTGGTATTCGCGAGGATCCTCGGTTGTAGGCTCCACCTTGATGAAGTCACCATCGGTGTCCTTGATCGTCGCCTTGTAGCCCTCGTACTGGATCGGGAAGTTCTGGCCCCAGACCGCAGGGTCGTAGGTGGTGTCGTTGAGCTCTGTTACTTGGGTGAACGGAGCCTTCGACTCCTGCTTGTGGTCGAAGATCGTCGTCAGCAGCCAGGTCAGGGCGACCGAGGCCACGGCGACTGCAACCAGCACAACCACGGGAACCCACTTCTTGCGTGGGCCCGTCCACGTCGTCGGCTGTTCAGCGGAAACGTTGTCGTCACTCATCTCACATCACCTCTTGTGCCCGACGCCGTCGTGGCAATGGATGCACGACATCGTCTCGCCCTTGTGAACTGAACTATTAGCGGCCTGGTCAACGAAGTTGCCATGGCAGTAAAGGCAAGCTGCCTCGGTGATCGCGCGGTTATGATCGCGGATCTGGATGTTCTCCGGATAGTTCTGGAAGGTGAACTTTAGCGAGTGCCAAAACCCGTTGTCCGCCTTGTTGATGTATTTGTACACGAGGTTGTCGTGCGGGGCATGGCAAGCGTTGCAGGTGGCCACGTCGTGGTGACTTCCCCTCTGCCAGGCCTCGTATTCCTCGTTCATGGCGTGACAGCTCGCGCAGACGGCCGGATCGTCGTCCAAGTAGCTGATGACCCCCGAGTAGAACATCGTGTAGATGCCCACTCCCAGGAGCACGCCAAGCAGGGCAGCTAGTGCAATCCCCATCCATCCAGTGAAGGCATTGGCGAAGTCGCGCCACAAGTGCCTGATGAAACGCATCACGCCGCCTTCCTCATCGATGAACCCTAAGTGCCCGCTGCCCTAAGCACCACACCGGGCCCAGACCCCACCGGACGACCTCATACTAGAGGACTACTGCCACGGTGGCACAAATCCCACGATATTTCTCAGAAAATTCTCAGGACACCTAACCGAAAAGCCATTTCTTCCGATTGGCTGACAATCACATGGAAGAAATGATTGATGGCGTTATCAGCCCTGGGTAGTACGCACACACCACCCGCTCAGGAGCCCGCTGCTGCTCAGGCAAGTTCGCGCAGAACCGCGAGCAGCACTAAGCCATGGTTGTGCTGTTGATCCCTGGCTGCGATGAGCAGGGTCACCGTCTGGTAACCGGCCATCCGGGCGGAAAATTCGGTCGCGGCGCCGGATGTGGCGAGTTCCTCACGATACCTGTGGGAGAACTCCGCAAAGCGCTGCGGATCATGGCCGAACCACTTGCGCAGTTGCGTAGATGGGGCAACATCCTTGCACCACTCGTCGAGGCGGGCCGCCTGCTTGCTGATCCCGCGCGGCCACAACCGGTCGACCAGTACTCGGCGCCCGTCGTCTACGCCCGGTGTCTCCTGAATGCGTTTGAGCTTGAACTCGGTCACTGCGTCACCTCAATGATTCCCAGCGCACCCCGCTCGGCATCGCCGAAGATGTGCGACACCATCGTGTAGTGCCCTGGCTGCGTGAAGACGGTCTCGACGAAACCGCCTTGGGCAGCCTGGAGCCCCAGTGCCTGGGCTCCCCCGCCAGTGTTACCGAAAGCGTCACGCCCCCGGACCAACTGGTAGCCACCCTCGAAGTAGACGGTGTCCCACTGGGCCCCCACCACGTGAAAACTGGAGGGAAGATTCGGTCCGGCGTCCAGTACCCAGAACCTAACCCGCTCCCCAACGCGAACCTTGATCGGGAACTGCTTGTACTGGAAGGCGATGCCATTGAAGACAATGTAATCCTCCTGCTTGGTCATCGCCTTGTCCGAGTCGACCTCAGCTGCCCTGTCAGGTGCCGAACCGCTACCAGGAGCCATGAAAATTTCTGACTGAACCATGACGTACTCATGGTCGACACCCGGAAGGCCAGGCGGGTCGATGACCACCGCGCCGTGCATCCCGGCAGCGATGTGCGAGGAGACCGGGGCGGTTCCGCAGTGATACATCCAGATTCCTGCGCGGTTCGCGGTGAAGGTGTATGTCAGCTGTTCTCCGGGCCCGATGGTCCGCATCACCTGGTCCGGGGCGATCTCGGAGGCATGGAAGTCGATGGAATGTCCCATCGTGCCAGAGTTGATCAGGGTGATCTCGAAGACATCACCCACCCTACCGTGCAGCGTCGGACCCACCTGGTGGCCGTTGAACATCCACCGGTTCTGCCACACCCCAGGCGCGACCTCCATTGGAGCTTCGGTCATGTCGATGGTGACCCGATGGATGGTCTCCTCGGCAAGCGGTGGCAGCACCGGGTCGACGAACCCTCCCAGGGCAGTAGTGGAATCCACCTTGGGAGAACTGTGGTCGTGACCGTACCCACCACTCTGGCCCGGAACTGATCCGTTGACGACCACATCAAAGACCATCCCGGCTGCCCGATGCCCAGTGACCGTGCAATACCCTTGGGTGGATTGGTTCACCACACCCAAGTCGAGCACCGCAGTCTCCCCCGTCGCCAAGCGCGGGGTGGTACGTCCCAGCACCGACAAATCATGCACCATCGACGGAGTCTCATTGACCAGTTCGATAATCAACCGGTCACCTGCGTTGATGGTGACCGAGGAAGGTTCGTAGCTCATTGCGACGGCCTTCACCTGCACCCGGACGGTCTGCCCGGTCGAGTACTGGCTTCCTCCACGCGCAGGATCGGTATTCCGGGAGAGCCCAGCTGCCTCCGGATCAAGGCCGACCCCGGCACTGATACCCAGGGCCAGCACGGTGAGTGCTGCAACCAGCTGGGGAGCAGACCACGTCGGATGTTCAGGGACTTCGACAGTCCCTCCGGCGGCGAGCACCCGTTTCGCATCCACTCCAGCGAGAATTCCCTTATACATGAGGTATAGGAAGATGACCATGCACCCTCCTGCGACACCGGCAGCGAAGATCCGCACGCTTGGGACGGTACTGAGCAGCGTCAGCACGACGGCAGAATTGGCCATCACCAGCCGTGCGGTAGTCCACCGGTTGAACCAGGACAGAGAGGCCCGCACTACCGAGGGCCCACCACCGACGACCGTGGGAATCAAATAGGACAGCGCACCGACGAGCAGTTGAGCGGCGAATCCCCCGACAAACAGCATCGCGACGAGCCCATAGCCTGCACTCACATGGGCCCAATCGCCGGCCCTGACCACCAAGACACCGACCCAGGCCAACCCGACTACGGCCCACACCAGGGCACAGGCCACCGAGGCCGAGGCGAATTCGCGGGGTGGCTTGGCGCGGAATGGGATGACGATCACCCGGCCCCAGATGAGCAACCCAGCCAGATAGACCGCCAGACCAGCGGCAGCGACCGTCATGTGGCCGCTCAGGGCTCCGGCATCGATAATGACCAGCGCCGTCGCAAAGACCGGCAAGGCGATGCGCGCTGCACGGTCAGCGTGCGGATCCATCTTGGTGCGAAGCAACGTCGGCCAGAAAGTGATCAGAGTTCCGACAACGGTCATCCCCACCCAGCCGAGCAGATTCGTCATGGTGTGGGCCATAAGCAGTCGCCCGTGCATGGGTTCTGTACTGGTGTCGGCCAACAGCGTGCCGAAAGTGGCCCCTGCCACCAAGCAAAGTGCGGCCAGCAGGTAGTGGTGCATGGTGACCCGGAACCGGCTGGGCAATGCCCTGCGCATCATCACGATGATGGTCGCCGCATGCCAGGTCACGGCGAAACCCACCAGCGCCGCGCCCGCGATGACGACCGGCCGGGCCCCCTGCGGGTACCCCACCAGCACCAAGGCTGCGCCGAGAATCATCGTGGCGATCTTCGCGGACTGGGCACGCCGACTGCTGGCGGTGGCAGGCACCTTGAGCAGGGCCTCACTGAAATATTGAGACCACACCATGATGGCGTGGGTGAGCGCCCCGAGCATGACCAGGTGGACCATCAGCCAGGTCGCCTCGGCGATGTACCGCTGCCCGGCAAGCACCCCGAGTCCGGCCACCAGCCAGAAGATCGACGGGTAGTCGCGCAGGGGCCAATGCCCCCGCCTAGGTTTCGCCACAGGAGTTTCAGGAGCGCTTGTCAGCTGCACGATGGGTCACCACCAAGATCACAGAGACGATGAGGAAGACGAGCATGGCGACGACATTGACTACCGAGCCGGTACGCCAGACCAGGGTGATACCGCTCAAATCACCAACCACGCGCAGCACCATGCCCAAGTGCAGCAGTAACAACGGGAGCCATGAGATCGGCTTGTAGGGCAGAGGCCGACCGAGGACCGCAGGGAAGATGATCGGGGCATGGGCCATGATCATGGACACCCCGAAGCCGAGGAAGGTTCCGTGGATGGTGATGTCATAGGCCCACTGGACGGTCGGGAGTCCGACGACGGCCCAGCTCAGGCCAGCCGCACCGAGCCATAGGTAGCCGGCCAGTAGGGCGGTCGCGTTGTAGCGTCGCAGCCCTTGAGCACGGATGAATTTGCCGACGACGTCATCGCGGACCAGCCAGACGACGAAACCGAGAACGGCGACCCCGAACGCTCTGGCCCCCACCGCCGGGGTGAGCAGGGTGAGCAGCGCGGCAACGACAAGGATTGTGGACAGCCCCAACAGCCGGGGGGAAGCCTTCGGGCCCATGGTGAGCTGGGCGAGTTCGGCCCGTTCGGCAGCGATAGTGAGCACGATGAATGCGGCCAACAGGATGATGAGGCTCTCCACCGTGATCGACACCCACAGAATCGCAGCGCACAGGGCCATCACCCCGGACAGCACTTGCACGACGACCCCGGTCACCGGGGCGCGTCGCCATAACGCGATATAGACGGCAGTGAAGACCACATACCCCTGGACGAGCAGCATCTTGCCGAACACCTGCGGAATGCCTGCGACCAGTGACAACGATGCAGCCGCGATGAGCGCCGGGGCGATATAGGCCCACGACTTGCCGAGGGACTGAGCCCGTTCTAAGGCAATGACCGTCCCCATGAAGCCCAAAGTCATCACCATGCCATGCAGCCCGGGCAGGTGCGAGGCTCCAACAGGTGCCCAAACACCCAGCAGCAGCAATGCCGCATCCAATCCGGACAGGAGGCAGAGCCCTCCGAGCATCAGGAGCGCGATGCGTCCCTTCGCGGGTCTAGGAGCCGGTGAGAATGCGACACGCCTTGTGCTCGTGCTGCTGCTGAGCACGACCACCTCAGGCTGCGATCTTTGTGAACTTGATCTTCACGGCTTCGGGGGCACGATCGAGATAGTCGAACTGGATCTGGTCACCGAATAGCTCCTGCAGCTGGGCGAGTAGGGGCAACGGGTCGTGCGGGGCGACCAGCACCATGGCTGCACCCGGGGCAATCTGTTGGAAGGCACCAATGATGGCACCATGGCGAATGGCATGGGGGATGACGCGGGCGTCAAGGGTGGGAAGACCCTCGTCATGGTGTCCGCAGCCGCAGGAATGAGATGCCTCGGTGATGGGAAGTTCGTTGCTCACAGGGTCTCCTAAAGATTTATCAACTCACGGTATGGAAGAATTTAATATGCTATGTGCGTGAACAGCAACACGATCCCACTCGGTCCCTACCCCTCTGCCGCGACCGCGGTAGAGCTCACTCCCGCCAGGATGCGCGTGTTGCGGGCGGTCAACAGCTTCAATCGCCCGGCGACCGTAGTACAGATCGCCGCAACCGTGGGCGGGCACCCGAACACTTCTCGGGTTCACCTGGAGGAGCTAGCGTCCGAGGGTTATATCGATTGCGAACCCGAACCGCCCCGGGGCCGAGGTCGTCCCGCACTGCGTTATTCGATCAGCCCACTGGGACGCACGAAACTCACCGCCCCATCGGACATCGACCACCGAGCCCTAGCCCAAGCACTGGCCCAGCAGTGCGTGCTGACCCGTGATCCGCAAATGGCGCGACAACTAGGTTCCTTGTGGGCCCGCGCGCTGATTTCCACACTGCCCGATGATCAGGATGACCTGCTCCAGCATCTCGTCGATTTGTTGGCCTCGATGGGTTTTTCTCCCGAGGTGTCGGAGGACAGGACCTCGGTCCTGCTGCACACCTGTCCCCTGGTGGAGGAGGCCAGACAAGACCCAGACATGGTGTGTGCGATGCACAGATCCCTGATCGCGGGAGCCATGGAGGAATGGAACCACCAAGCCGACACGCAGTTATTACCCTTCGCTGCCCCTGGGCACTGCACGATGAGTCTGGAGTTGCAATCCTCGCAACAGGACTGAATCCGTCGATCGGATCGTGTGGCACTTCGCACGATAGGCACCCCGGGGAGCATGCTCAGGGGATTTAGTTGGAGCGGACCTTACCGCTGACGAGCGAGAACCGTCACGACCGGGATGGCCAAGACACGCCTGCGTGGGACACATATCAGGCTGCGGGCAGTTGCAAGACCATGGTGCACCCGTCCACGGTATTGTTCACCTGCACCCGTCCGGAATGGGCTTCGACTACTGCTTTCACAATGGCCAGGCCCAGGCCCGAACCGGCAGATGCGTTCGGTGTGCGGGCGGTATCCCGACGCCACCCGGCCTCGAACATGTGGGCTAACGTGTCAGGTTCTAGTCTCCCGCACCCATCGGTCACCGAGACCACGACCCATCCCGCGGCGGAATCCAGGGCGAGATTTACCCGAGTTCCCGGTGTCGAGTAGTTGATCGCATTGACCACAACGTTCTGCACGGCCCGGGTCAGCAGGCTAGTGTCCCCGTTGACATCGGAGGTGGTGGTATTGAGCTCCCCCACCAGTTCCATCCCACGCGAATGTGCCAGGGGCCGGAGCTGACCCAGCAGGTCGGAGACCAGATCGGCCATAACAACCGTCTCGGTTGTCCTGGAGGTGAGCTTGGACTTCAACGATGCGAGGGCCATCAGATCGTTCACCATGGTGGTAGTCCGATCCGCATCGACGACAATTGCTCGGTGATAGGCCTGCGGATCGGAAGCAACGCCGTCGATGAGCGCCTCAGCCATGGCCCGGATCCCCGCCAGCGGAGTACGCAGGTCATGGGAGAGCCAGGTGATGAGTTCCAACCGGCCTTCCTCTATCTCCCTGCGTCGACGCTCCCCATCCAAGCGGGTCCGAACATCGGTCATGATCCGGTTCGACCGGACAGACACGAAAACCCCCATAAGCAAGGCAACAGGCAGCACGGCGCCGAGGATGAGCAGCACCACTCTGGCGTCGCCGATGAGCATTTTGCTCGTCCCAACCAACAACCCAGCCCCCACCGCCAGCACGACGGTGACCGGGCCAAGAATGGTCGCCCACCTCACTGAACTGCGAGCGACGCGCAGGGTGCCAGCGGCACCCACCAGCCCAACAACGAGGGCAGCGGCCACGGCTGCGAGCAGCGCTGTCATGTCACTCCTCTGCCGGTTCCCAGCGGTAGCCACGGCCCCACACGGTGACCAAGCGTTTCGGGTTTGCAGGGTCGGCCTCGATCTTGCTGCGCACCCGCCGGACATGGACGGTGACGGTGGATGGATCGCCGTATTCCCAACCCCATACGTGTCCCATGAGTTCTTCCCGGGACATCACCTCATCAGGGTGAGTGACGAAGTGGGCGAGCAGATCATATTCGCGCAGGGTGAGGTCCAACTGCGCTTCGTCACGGAATGCCTTGCGGGCCGTGAGGTCGAGGCGTATATCTCCGTCGACCACGATCTGCCGCTCCGACTCGTGGGTTTCACTGGCCCCTGAACGACGTAGAATCGACTGCACCCGCAGCACGAGTTCACGTGCCGAAAACGGCTTGGTGAGGTAGTCGTCGGCGCCAGTCTCCAAGCCCAGCACTCGATCAGCTTCGGAAGCCTTGGCGGTGAGCATGATGACCGGGGTGCGGATACCACAACGGCACAGGCGGCGGTGGACCTCAAGTCCATCAATGCCGGGGAGCATCAGATCGAGAACGATGAGATCAAACCGCTGGGTGCTAGCGGTGGCAAAGGCGTCGACGCCATCGTTGCGGGTGACGACCTCCATGCCTGCGGCGCGCAGGTAGTCGCCCACGACACCACGCACGGTGTCATCGTCGTCCACCACTAGGATTCGAGGCACTCGCTCACCATAGCTGTCCAGCATTCAACCTCCGAAGGTGAAGGCGTTGGCGGTGACCCCGGGACTGAAGTGCAGGGTGACGAGGGTTCCCTCGGCTGCCTTCGGCAACGACACCAACCGATATAAGCGATGCTGGTGGATGATCGCCGTCCCGTCAGCAACATCCTGGCCGGGATGCTGGATCCGGCCGTTGACCTCCACCTTCACAGTGGCGCCCTCAGTCCCGCCCATCACCAAGTACATCTCACGTCCGTCGAAGCGGTAGGTGAGGGTGGCGTCGCCGGAGACCGCGGTGATCGATTCCCCGTCTACCTTCCAAGTACCCGACAGGTTCCATTTGCTCGAGTCGGGATCCGAGGCCGGTGAGTAGCTCATCGTGCCCTCACCCAGCCGTGGGCTTCCCTGAAAGCCAGAGACACGGCGGGTTCCCAGATAAGTCTCCGGAGATTGCCCGGCCCCCGCCTGATCATCCGAGGCCGCACCGACGGTGGAGCCTCGGGCCTCAAGCAGCTCACGGATGGCGTTCTCCATCTCGTCATAGCCACCCTCTCCGAAGTGCACCTGGCGCACGATACCGTTCTGATCGATCAGATACTTGGCTGGCCAGTACTGATTTTTGAAGGCACGCCAGGTGGTGAAGTTGTTGTCGAGTGCGACCGGGTAGGCGATCTTGGCTTCATGTACCGCGGTCTCGACATTGGAGGGCACCTTCTCGAATGCGAACTCCGGTGCATGCACACCGACGATCTCCAGGCCCTGGTCACGGTAAGTGTCGTACCAGGCATTGAGGTAAGGCTGGGTGCGCACGCAGTTGATGCAGGAATAGGTCCAGAAATCAACGAGAACCACCTTGCCGCGGAGTCCGTCCAAGGTGAGCGGATCGGAATTGATCCAGCTGGTGATCCCGGCGAGTTCCGGGGCTTGCTGACCGACTCCCGAGCCGGTGGGCAGAGCATCAGCGCTGTCCTTGGGAAGCACCTTGTGCTCCACTGCGGACAACGAGGGCAGGTGTCCAGCCACCCAGGTCTGCGCCTTCTTGTCCACCCCGGTGGCCACCAGCAAACCGACGAGGATGAACAGAATTGCGATGGTGCGCTGGAACCAGCCGCGCGGATCGGCCGCCCACTTGATTCTGTCCAGCAGCCGTCGGCCCAGTAGGGATATGGCGAGCAGGGCCACCGCAACGCCAATGCAATAGATGACCAGGTAGAGCAGTCCTGCGGTACGGCTGGCGGGTAATACGGAGGCAATGAGCCAGGCATAGGTGGGACTGCAGGAACTGAACACCGGGCCGAGGGCAGCCCCGGTGAACACGGCCGATGCGATGCCGTTTGATGCATGCTGTGCCTTGTCAAGCAGGGCATGGGAACCTTGATCGAGATGCAGGCGGGTGGCGATGGTCGTCCAGACTCCGGGAAACAACATGACGAGCCCCAGGCCGATCACCAAGCCGCCCGAGATAGTTGTCCACACCATCGGATCGACATCAATGAGCACGGTTGAGGCCTTGAGCAACAAGGTGAACACCATCAACGACGCCACCAGCGATCCAGCGATCACATAGGGGCGACGACGGTTCCCAGATAGGCTACCGCCGACGATGACCGGCAGGAATGGCAGCACGCAAGGGGCGAGGACGGTAAGAAGACCTGCGAGCAGGGATAGAACAGCGGTGAACAACATGGGTCAGCCCTCGGTCGGTTGCAACTCAGGCCTTGATGCCCGATGCAATGTCATCGACGGTGGTGGCACTCCAGGTATTCAGTGCGTTGCCGTCACCATCGACCTGGACGAAGGTGTGCTGCATGGTAACCCCGTAACGCTGACGCAGATCGGTGTGTGAGTCATAGTCGACGCTGACGATGGTGGTACCGGATGGAATCGAGGATGGATCGGAGGTCAGTTCCTCGGTGATGGCCTTGCAGTCGGGGCACCAGGATGCGTTGAAGAACAGCACCACCGGTCCATGCGAGTGCATCATCTTGTCGGAGGCATACTGGTCGTAGGTGATGAAGGTACCACTGTTCATAGCATCGGACATGCTGTGGTCCGGGCTCATGGCGCTACCCGACATCTTGGAATCGGGAGTCATCGTCCCAGAGGAAGCCTGGGTCATGGTGGGACTCATTGAGTTCCCAACCATCGAGTTGCCACTGGAACACGCGGAGAAGGTGGCCGCCGCAACGAGGGAGAGGGCAACGAAAGAAATAATCTTGTTCATGACATCAAGCCTCGTCGCAGGCAGATGACAGCCAACACCGGGAAGTTCTTACGAGAGTGTGACGACCCTGCGCCACCGCCGCAACGTCACGCCGGGCTGACAGTCGGCGACAGCCCACGCTGAGCCAATCACTCGATTGCCACAGCCGACCAGGCAGCGCACTCCCCTCCAGTGCCAGATCGATGAGCCATCGAACCCCATGATCATTTTTCGGCAAGCAGACATTCACCGACGGGAAAGCGCTCACCGCGTTCGGTGCGACACTGTATTCAGAATCACAAATCAACAACAATTCGGTATTCGGCATGATCAAGTAATGATCAGCGTGGATATCTAAACTCTCCACCAAGCTAACCATCTCTGCTTGTCAAGAGCACCACCTTCACCGCCAACGGACGTTCTCGTCGCATCACGTCCCCGGGCTAGTCACTTCATGCCATCACGCAGCGTCCATGAGGAGGACGCTGGTGACAGATCCACCAGAACTGTGGTTGCATTTGGTGTGGTAATGCAGTTCCAAAAGGGACGCGCACCCCAGCGCGTGAACTCGAGGAGAACGATGAAGTTCAAATTCGCACGGCGCTCACTGGTGGGCGGAGCCGCTCTGGCGCTCCTGGCACCCATCTTGGTGGGTTGCGGCACCAATACGAGTGATACGACCCTGACTTGGTTCATCAACCCCGATGGTGGCGGTTCCTCGCCCACCGGTGGTGGCCAGGCGCAGTTGGCCGCGGAATGCTCGGCGGCTTCAGGCGGCAAGTACACCATCAAGATCGAACAGTTGCCCAACGAGGCATCGGACCAGCGTCAGCAGTTGATCCGCCGTCTGGCAGCCAATGACTCGGGGGTCGACATCATGAGTCTCGACCCCGTCGTGGTCCCCGAATTCGGGGAGGCTGGTTACTTAGTTCCGGTTCCCGAGAAGTACGCCAGCAATTTCACCGAGGACCGTGTTCAGGGCTCCTTGGACGCTTCGAAGTGGAAGGGCGATCTACTCGCGGCTCCCTTCTGGGCCAACACCCAGTTGCTGTGGTACCGCAAGTCGGTGGCTGAACAGGCCGGGCTCGACATGACCCAACCGGTCACCTTCGAGCAGGTCATGAAGGCAGCACAGAGCACCAACAAGACCATCGCGGTACAGGCCAAACGCTACGAGGGCTACACAGTCTTTGTGAATGCTTTGGTTGCGGGGGCCGGTGGGGCGATCGTGGAAAACGAAGGGGCTGCGGCCGAGGATACCCAGCTGGGTCTGGACACCGAGGCCGGCAAGCAGGCTGCCGAGACCATCCAGAAACTTGCCACCTCCGGGGCCGTGGGCCCGGCAATGTCGTCGATGAACGAGACGGCGGCACTGAACATGTTCTCCGACGACTCAACCTCCGGGTTTATGCTCAACTGGCCCTATGTTTACGCAGCGATGGGATCCACCGAGGTCCCCTTCCTTAACGACGTCGCTTGGACCACCTACCCCAGGGTTGATGCAGACAAGGAATCTGCGCCGCCGTTCGGTGGCATTGAACTGGGGGTGAACAAGACCTCGACAAAGCAGGACAAGGCTTGGGATGCGATCGCCTGCATCACCACCGCCGAACACCAGAAGGCCTACATGCTTGGCACCGGCAACCCGGCATCACGTAAGGCAGTCTTCGATGATCCCGAGATCCAGGAAGCCTTCCCAATGGCCGACGCCATCCGTGACTCGCTGAATATGGCGGTCCAGCGTCCACGCACCGCCTACTACGGCGACCTCTCGACGGCCATCCAGCGCACATGGTCGCCACCCGATCAGGTGAATCCGGAAACGACTCCGGCGGAGTCGACCGAGCTGATCATGAAGGTCCTTCGAGGGGAGGCACTGCTGTGAGCACCACGTCGACCGAGCCCACCCAGGCGCAACTGTCTGACCGGGCGCGCGATGAACGCCGCTTGGGATGGAAGCTCGCCGGACCGGCTTTCGTGATCATGGTCCTGGTGACCTTCTACCCAATTCTCCAAGCCGTGTGGACCTCATTGTTCAACTACCGGTTGACCAACCCGGGTGGGCGCGAATTCGTGTTCCTGCGCAACTACCAGATCATCCTCACCGATCCACTGTGGTGGCAGGCTTTCGGTGCCACCACGTTGATCACCGTGGTGACTGTGGTGGTCGAGTTGGTGCTCGGCTTCTTCATCGCCTTGGCGATGGAGAAAGTGATCCGGGGTCGCGGACCGCTGCGCACCATCGTGCTGATCCCCTACTCGATCATCACCGTGGTTTCGGCATTCTCCTGGTTCTACGCCTTCGCCACCGACACCGGTTTCATCGACCCGCTGCTCAATAAGCTGACCTTCGGGATGTTCCCGGCCGATTTCGACTGGTTCGGCGGCTTCTGGAGCGCGATGGTGCCGATCTGTGTGTCGGAGATCTGGAAGACAACCCCGTTCATGTCGCTGCTGTTGCTGGCCGGGCTGACCCAGATCGATGGGGCTATGGAGGAGGCCGCGATCGTCGACGGCGCCACCTGGGGCGAGCGGCTACGGCGGGTAATCCTGCCGAATATGAAGTCGCAGATCATGGTGGCTCTGTTGTTCCGCACCTTGGACGCGTTCCGCATCTTCGACAACATCTTCATCATGACCGGCGGTAGCAACGGCACCTCGTCGCTGTCGCTGGTGGCCTACAACCAGACGATCTCCAGAACCGAGGTCGGCCTCGGCTCTGCGGTGTCGGTGCTGTTGTTCTGCTGCGTGGTGATCATCGCGGTCGTCTTCGTCAAGGGATTCCGCGTCGACCTGGCCCGGGGAAGGAAGTGAGCTGACATGAATCGAGAAATCAGCCCCGCAAAGCAGTTCTGGCAGTTGGTCGCGACGATCGCCATCATCGTCTATACGGTGATTCCGCTGTTGTGGATCGTCAACATGTCCCTCAAGCCAACCGCCGATCGTGCTGATGGCAAGTTCTGGGCTCACCACCCAACCTTGGAAAACTACGAGTTGATCTTCGCAGGCGGAGCGAAGGACCTCTTCCTCCCGGCCCTGCTGAACTCGGTGCTCGTCACCATGATCGCGACGCTGATCGCGGTGATCCTGGCCACCTTCTGCGCCTATGCGATCGCCCGATTGGACTTCCCCGGAAAGCGCCTCATCCTGGGAACCGCGCTGACGGTGTCGTTCTTCCCGGTGATCTCGCTCGTCACCCCGCTGTTCGATTTGTGGCGTCGGATTCACCTGTTTGACACAATTCCCGGTTTAATCCTTCCCTACTTGGTGCTGACCCTTCCGTTGTCGATCTGGACCCTGTCGGCCTTCTTCCAGCAGATTCCGTGGGAGATGGAACAGGCGGCCCAGGTCGATGGGGCAACCAGCTGGGAGGCCTTCCGCAAGGTGATCGTCCCGCTGGCGGCACCAGGCGTATTCACCACGGCAATCATCGCCTTCTTCACTGCGTGGAACGATTTCGTGTTCGCGATCTCGCTGACCAGTGATAATGCGCGCACGGTGCCGGCGGCGCTGGCCTTCTTCACTGGCGCATCCCAGTTCGAATCACCGACAGGGGCGATCTGTGCGGCCGGTGTGGTCGTGACAATCCCCGTCGTGGTCCTCGTCCTCATCTTCCAACGCCGGATCGTCTCCGGCCTGACATCCGGCGCCGTCAAGGGCTGATTACAGCAAGGAGTTAAATGACATGGCACAGATCACCCTGAAGAACATCGTCAAGGAATACGGGGACGGGTTCAAGGCCGTCAACGACGTCAGCCTGGATATCGCCGATGGTGAGTTCATGATCTTCGTCGGGCCGTCGGGCTGCGGTAAGTCGACCACTTTGCGGATGGTCGTCGGGCTGGAGGACATCACCTCCGGAGACCTGGAGATCGACGGCAAGCGCGTCAACGAGTTGGCACCTAAGGATCGCAACCTGGCCATGGTGTTCCAGAACTACGCGCTCTACCCGCATCTGACGGTTCGTGAGAACATTGCCTTTCCGCTGCGGCTCAACCACTCGAATGTGCCTGCCGACGAGGTGGACCGCCGGGTGTCCGAAGCAGCATCGCTGCTGGAGCTCACCGAACATTTGGACCGCAAACCGGCGAATCTGTCCGGTGGCCAGCGCCAGCGGGTAGCCATGGGACGAGCCATCGTCCGGGAGGCCGATGCCTTCCTGTTCGACGAACCGTTGAGCAACTTGGATGCCAAGCTGCGTGGCCAGATGCGTACCGAGATCGCCCGGTTGCAGCGCAGGCTGGGCATCACGACGATCTACGTCACCCACGACCAAACTGAAGCCATGACCTTGGGCGACCGAGTCGCGGTGCTCAAGAAAGGTGTCTTGCAGCAGTGCGCCTCACCGCGCGAACTGTACGAGGAGCCGGTGAACCTGTTCGTCGCTGGGTTCATTGGGTCTCCCCCGATGAACTTCCTTCCCGCGAAGGTGAAGGGAGACCAGTTGGAGTTGCCGATGACCACCGTGCCGATTCCTGAGGCCGCGAAGGCAGCATTGGCGGGCAAGGAAGTGGTCATTGTTGGTCTGCGTCCCGAGCATGTCAAAGATGCCGACGTCACCGATCCTCCGGCCGGAACGATGATCTTCGATGCGGTGGTGGACGTGACCGAGTGGCTGGGCAACGAGCAGTATGCCTACCTTCCCTTCGACCCCGATCCGACGGTGCAGCACACCTTGGAGGAATTGGACCGTGACCTGGACGGTGAGGGCATGCGTACCCAGTACGTTGTCAACCTTGATCCACGTTCCCAGGTTGTTGAGGGTGAGTCGGCCAGGTTGTTCTTCGACCCCGCCACCATGATGGTCTTCGACCCAGAGACCGGGAAGAATCTGACCCGAGACGAGCAGCATGCTGCCCAGTTGGCGTCCAGATCCGAAGAAGCCCGGCGCAAAGCCTTGCAGCGAGCCAAGAGCACCGGGAACTGAGCGGGCCGAAGGATTATTTTGTTCACGCGGTAGTTCCCGCCCGCACAAGCGGGCGGGAACTAGCCTTCCTGGATGCGCATAGGTGGAGTTGCCCACAAGTTTTTCCACTGTCATCGAACGGCAGGCTGCCTCATTCGAGCATGACCGGGAATCAGAGGTCCAGGTGCTGTGGGCCGGAAGGCTTGGGTCGGCATAGTCATCGATATGGGCTCGGGTGAACATCCATTCGAAACAAAAATGGTGAACATGGTAATCGCATGATCGTCAGTCTTGGACAAGAAAATTGTGATTCACCGTAGAAAGGGTCGCAGAACTTCTGATGAGTGTGCACCGTGATTCTCAGTTTCCTCCGTACTGAGAAAGCTCCTTAAGTTTGAGCCAAGGGGCACCTTTTCTGCTCCCGATACACCGGAGTGCACAGCAGTCACCAGTTGCTGAAAGTCTCATGACGATGACGTGCATGAGGGAAGTGATGACACAGACTGAGACCCGGTCAGATGCTAGGCCGGTCGGCGACTGCGACCACAGGGCCAGCGGGCCCCCGCAACACCCCGTTGACTGAACCGCCCCCATGGAAACTGTCGGACCTGGCTGATTGACTGGGCGCAGTCGCTGCGGCACCGGGTCGCAGCCAAGGAACCATCAACCGGCACAGTGCCTGTGATCGTACGACCCTGATTCGGCGGCGTGGGCACCGTTAGTGGTTCCATGAAACGCGAAGGAGAGCCCATGGAAGACCCCACCAGCCGCTTTGTCGTCGTGTTCGACACCGATGACATCAATATTCGCGACGACGTCGCCCCCACCATGCTGAAGACCCTCGGCTATACCCCAGAGCACTACTACCCCCGGCTGGGTGTTGCAATCGTCACCGGGGCAGCTGACTCTGACTTCAAGGTCTTGACCACCCACGCCAGTGAGAACGACCTGCCAGTACACGTATTGCCGGAAACCACCTACTACGCAATCACCGATTCCTTCACCGATACCGATGAGGCTACTTGGGGCCTACAAGCGGTGAAGGCTATCGATTCCCCGTACACCGGCAAGGGCATCAAGGTCGCCGTGCTGGACACCGGTTTCAACGCCGACCATCCGGATTTCCGGGGACGTAAGGTGACCTCCGCATCCTTTGTTCCCGGTGAGGGCCCCGAGGACGGTCACGGACACGGCACGCACTGTGTCGGCACGGCCATGGGGCCACGCGCTCGTGGCGAGAACAGCCGAGGCTATGGTGTGGCACCCGAGGCCGAGATCTACGTGGGCAAGGTGCTGGGAGCCGATGGTTCTGGTTCCGACTCCACTATCCTCGCGGGCATCGACTGGGCATTGGAGAACGGATGCCAGGTCATCTCGATGTCGCTGGGCGCCGACGTGCGCACCGTTCATCCGCCGTACGTCACCGCGGGGAAACGAGCCCTGGAACAGGGTGCGGTCATCATCGCCGCTGCAGGAAACAACGCCCACCGCAGCATCGGAGACCCAGGATTCGTCGGGGCGCCGGCGAACAGCCCCTACGTGATGGCTGTCGGGGCGGTCGATTCCGATATGAAGATCGCTGATTTTTCCGCCCAGGCTATTAACGCCGAGGGCGGAGAGGTAGACATTGCTGGGCCGGGAGTGGATGTTCACTCATCGTGGATCTCACCGGAGAACTACAAGACCATCAGCGGAACTTCCATGGCTACCCCGCACGTCTCCGGAATCGCGGCCCTCACCGCCGAGGCGACGGGAGCCCGGGGCCAAGAACTGTGGGACAAGATCGTGGCCGGAGCCACCTCGATCGGCTTGCCAAAACAAGACGCCGGTGCGGGCCTGGTCACGGCCCCAGCGGCCAAGCAGGCAAGCACTCAGAGCTGGGTGATTACCGTCGCCGACGACCGCACCGATGATCTTGCCAGCATCGCCGATGAACTCAGGGCCGCCGGAGTGACGGTGACCCGTACCCTGCCGAATCTCGGCATGATCCATGGCTGCACCTCCACCGAATGCACCCCAGACGAACTGGTCAAAGTGGCCGGTGTGACCTCGGCCAGCGTCGAGGTCTCACACCGGGCGCTGTGACGCAGCTAAGCCCCGCACTCGAGCGAAAAAGTCGTCCTGACGGTTACCCACTCGGTGACCGTCAGGACGAACATCGTCCCTGTATTTCTTCCTGGTACCCAGCAGTCCCTACTGACGAACCTCAATGTACTAGAAATTTGTGCATGGTCGTGGAAGCAGCCGACGTCACAGTATCCGACTGATGAGGCTGATCCGCTGCACGAACGGGTTGCACAATAGTGGTGATTCACCATGGGAATGCCTCTCACGGCTGCATCACGATCATTTGAGTGAGCAGTGGCTTTGATTTTTCTACCAGAATGCTCGAAGGGGAAGTATGAATGAGATGATGCCGACTGCTGAAACGCGCCCCAGCCTGCTCACCGAGCCAAGCGCACAGACGTATCCGTTGGCAAAATTAGTCGCAGCGGTTCGCGAGGGATCCGTGCGAATCCCGCACTTCCAACGCGGCCTGCGCTGGCACACCCCCGATGCGGTGGCACTGATCGACAGCGTACTGCGGGGTTTCCCCATCGGCAGCCTCCTGTTCTGGGTACGTCCTGCGCCCGCCGAGCGCATCCGGCTTGGCAATGTCACCATTGATGCACAAGAGATGACCGATGCCTCATATGTCGTCGACGGACAGCAACGACTCACCACATTCCTCAACGTGTTCGACCCCGTTCATGGTCTCAATGGTGATTTTGCGCTCGTCTACGATCTACGCTCCGAGCCTCTCCGAGTTCGCGCTAAGAAGAGTCGCGAATCGGATGACCACGTCATCCCCCTGCCGGTTTTGTTCGATCTACCACGTCTGCTGCGCTGGGCAAGCGAGCATCCCGCCTATGCCGATCGGATCTACGACATCAACGCCGCCACGCAGCGCCTCCGGGAGTTCGATGTCCCCGCCTACCTGGTCCGCTCGCAGAATGAACAGATGCTGCGCGAGATCTACGACCGTATGAATAACACCGGAAAGCGCCTGACCCGGGCGGAAGCGTTTCACGGCCTATTCTCCGTAGCCAATCAGGGCACCACTTTAGCATCAATTCAAGAACAAGTTGAGACCGAACTGTCCTGGGGAAGCATCGATGCCGAAACGATCCTTCAAGCCTTCCTCGCACGCAGAGGATCGGATGCCTACCGGGATCTCCACCAGGAATTCACCAAGGAGCGAATCAGCAGGTCTGACTTCCCCCACGAGACCAAAGAGCAGGCCTATGATGCGACCTTCGACTCCCTAGAAGCGACCATCAATTTTCTGAAAAAATCAGGGGTTCCGCATTTCACTTTTCTGGCCTACCGTTTCTTGCTGGTCGTTCTCAGCCGCTTTTTCGCGCTCTTCCCCAAACCATCACCCAGAAATCTGGAGCTACTGAGACGCTGGTACTGGCGCGCGGCGGTAATCGGCCCGGTTCTCACCGGCGGCACCACGAATGCGGTGCGAATCTTGGCCGCATACATTCGGGCAGGTGAAGAGGATGCTTCAGTACAGCGGCTTTTAGATTCTGTCAGCGACAAGCCATTGTCCTTTCCTCAGGCAAATAGTTTCAGAACCAACCGGGCTTCGGGACACGTCATGCTGTGTGCTCTGTGGGCCCAAAGGCCCCTGTCTCCCGACACGAAGGAAGCCTTCTCGGGAGACGATCTTTCCCAAGAGATCGGCAGGAACTCCACTCCTCGGCCTGCCTGCCCCGAGGTTTTTCCGCACGGGAAGCTGCCGGAGCAACTCAGCAACTCGCTAGCGAATCGGGCGCTGATGCCGGGCATCCCTTTGGAAGTGGTCCAGACTCCAGAGAACTGGGATCCGATTGTGCGAGAGTCTCACCTGTTCGGTGAACTCGGCGATCCGAGCGAGATGGTGTACGCCCGGGAAGCCAAGCTGCAGAAGGCGATTGACGACTTCTTGACCCTGAAGACGGGCCAGGGCCTGGATGACTCCCCACCGTTGGATTCCCTGAACCTTGATGACTACTCGCAAGAGCCAGAACCGCCGCAGGAGGACCACTGATGACCGAGGCATTCCGTGTCAACCTCCAAGGCCAGACGGTGGCCCACCTGTTTGCCCGAGGGGACTACACGTGGCTGGAGTGGCAGGAGGACTACTGGGAGGATCCGGACCGACCGGTGCTGGGACTGCGGTTCGAGAATGACCCCGACAAGCAAGTATCATCTGCCCTGCGTCTACCGCCTTGGTTCTCGAATCTGCTGCCGGAAGGCAGGCTCAGAGAGTGGATGGCGCGCGACGCATCCATATGGAGGACCTTGCTCAGGTTCGCGACTTCTACCCGGAGCGCAAGTACGAGGGTTCGTTCGAGACAGCGGCCGCCCTCGTCTTCCGTCGCCAAGATCTGGACTCCTACCTGGAGTTTATACGGAGATTATTTTTCAGTTTTGTCATCGGCAACGGTGACATGCATCTGAAGAACATCTCCCTGATCTATCGGAACCCCCGGCGCCCGGTGATTTCGCCCGCCTACGATTTAGTGTCCACCGCACCTTATCGCCTCATAGAGATGGAAGATTTTGGCCTGAAACTTTGTCATTCCAGGCGCTTCGAGTCTATTGGTCCTCATTCGTTCTACCGTTTGGCCCAGCGCGTGGGCGCCCCGGTAGACGCCACCCGGGAGGCCGTCGATGCGGTGGCTGCTTGCCTCCCCGAGGCCTGGGAGCAGGTCAGCGACCTGCTGAAGGTACTTCCCGAACACCGGAAATGGCTGGCTGAGCGAATCCCCAAGGTTGTTCAACGATTCTCGGCCTGTGAGTAGGTCACCCGAGCGAGTTGTTCACAAGTTGCGTTCCACCGGTGTAATCCTTGAGAGGTGTCCACAGACAAAGTGCCCGCCGCTGCCCTGCTCTGCAGTGATCCTGTCGAGGTTGCCCCGCGGTTGCTTGGCGCGACGATCACCAGCCGGTCTCGTGATGGGAAGGACGTCACCATCCGTCTGACCGAAGTCGAGGCCTACCGTGGCGAGTCAGATCCCGGTTCCCACGCCTTCCGTGGCAGAACGGCGCGCAATGCCAGTATGTTCGAGACCGCTGGTACCGTCTATGTCTATTTCACCTATGGCATGCACCACTGTGTCAACCTCGTCTGTTGGCCAGAAGACAGAGCAGGAGCAGTCCTGCTGCGTGGCGGAGAGGTGATCAAAGGACTGGACCTTGCCCGGACCCGCCGACCCGCAGCACGCGCGGACCGCGATCTGGCAAGGGGACCCGCCAGGTTGTGTGCGGCCTTGGGATTGACCAGGAGCGACGATGGGATCCGGCTTGGTAGTGAAGGGGACCGGCTGCGCCTGGTGCTTCCCGAACCCGGAGAGGCACCAAAGCTGCAGCAGCTGCGTAGCGGGCCACGGACCGGAGTGGCCGGACCGGGCGGGGACGCCCGGCATTTCCCGTGGCGCTTCTGGCTCGACGGGGAGACGACGGTCTCTGCCTACCGGCCTGCGGTGAAGCGTCCCAGGACACGATGACCCACCGCCAGCACACAATGCACCCAGCCGCACAATCAGGGCACGTCCCAAACGCCGTGGCCTACCCTGCGCCGTGCATGGCGACTCGTGTGCTGAGGTGATGCAGGTGGTGGCTTAGCCCGGCCATGACAACATCATCTGGTCCTGGTCAGGTGAATTTCATGCCCGGTCGCCACGAAATCCGCCAATACCCGCGACACGCATAACATGCCATGCGTGAGTTCTCGTCGTGGACGGCGGATCGTCGCCGTAGTGCTATTGCTGGTCGCCGTAACAGTTGGTTTCTTCGTGGCTGGTCTGCGCAACGACATCATCATCACCCGGTACCAGCTCGGTGTCGCCGGTGTGCAGTCCCCAATCCGTGTCGCCGTTATCGCCGATACCCACTCCTGCCGATACGACGACGATCAACAACAGATCGCCAACATGGTGCGAGCCGAGAACCCCGATGTCATCACCCTTGTGGGAGATATCGTCGACGACGACCTCTCCTACGAGCGCGGCCTAGACACGGTTCGGCACATGCCCGAGATCGCACCGACCTTTTACGTAGCAGGCAACCACGAGTACTGGTCAGGACGAGCCAGGGAAGTCAAGAAGGAGCTCTCCGGCATGGGTATCCACGTGCTGGCCGGGGACACCGAGGAGGTCGATGTCAACGGTCAACCGCTGCTGGTATCTGGCATCGACGACCCCGACGCCGACATCTACGACCCGCAGACCGGTAACAGCTTCGACGACCAGGCCGAACGACTGCGCACGGTATCCAGCGAAACTCCCAGGTTGCTGTTGTCTCATCGCCCCGAACGCACCGACCTGTACAAGAGTCTCGACGTCGACGTGATCTTCTCCGGGCATGCCCACGGCGGGCAGTGGCGTATCCCGGGACTGCTGCCCAATGGCCTCTACGCACCCAATCAGGGGTTCTTCCCAAAACTTTCCAGAGGAATACATGACCTTGGTGGCGGACGTGAACTCATCATCAGCAGAGGGCTTTCCAGGGAATCGACGTCGATCCCGAGGCTGTTCAACCCGCCCGAGATCCTCATCGTTGACCTCGTGCCCGCCTGAGGAACCTGCACCCGCCGTGACATTCTGATCAATGACGTGACTGCCTCGTACCGTGTTTTCAGACTTCGAATGGTCACGCTGGCTTGGGCGCGAGAACCAGTTCAGGTTTGCCAGTCACCCAACGCTCCTTCGAGAGCGCCGAGTGCAGATTCGATGAGGGGCTGGCGTTCATCGTCGAGACAGCCCTGCTCAACCCAGTGTAGGCATGCCTGGTCGAGAAACCCGAAATAGCCCCACAAGGCATACACGTGACGGGGCCAGCCGCTGACCCCGAGCAACGAGCCCAGCCGCCCGACGTACTCTGCACGTGCAGCGGCCCGCACCTTCTGGGCCTCTTCGGGCTCGGTGCCACCACGCAATGGCGCGGCCCAGCTGACCGGATGGCGTGCGATGTGATCGAGATACACCTCAATGGAAGCACGTACCCGATCGCGCACTGGCACCCCGTCGGGCAGGTCGGCATCGACAGCCGACTGAGCGGAACGTAAGTCTTCGATAGCGCTGCCGACGACGGCTGCAAACAGATCGGCCTTGGTGCCAAAATAGTGGAACACCAAGGCCTGTGAGCTGCCGGATGCCCGGGAGATCTCGGTGGTTGACACCTGGGAATAGGCGGCCCTTGCGTACAGCTCACGGGCCGCATTCAGGATCAGTGCCTTGCGTTCCTCGACGTCCATCCGTCGTTGACCACCACCGGTCCGTTGCTCCGATCTTTCCTTCGCCACCCACTCATCGTAACTGTTGAGCTATAGTCAACAGTGTTGCTGAGTCTCACTCAATAGGAGCCGTGATGATCGATCCCACCCATGCCATCTGGTGGCACGTCTATCCGCTGGGAGCCTGCGGAGCGCCGATCCGCCCCACCGACGAGAACCGGAAGAACTGGACGGGGCACCGCTTGGCGAGACTGGAAGGCTGGCTCGACTACGTCATTGACCTGGGATGCAATGGGCTACTGCTGGGCCCGGTATTCGCCTCGACGAGCCACGGTTACGACACCCTCGATCATTTCCAGCTCGACCCCAGACTGGGTGACGAACAGGACTGGGAGCATTTCGTCACCACTGCCCACAGCAAAGGCCTACAGATCATGCTCGACGGGGTGTTCAACCACCTCGGAGTCGGTCATGAGCTCGTTAGCGGGGCCCTCGCCGGGAATGGGATGGTCCATATTGAAGAGGGGCAGCCCCGCGGCTGGGAGGGCCACAGCGATCTGGCCGAATTGGACCACTGCGATCCACGGGTCGCCGATCTGGTGGTTGAGGTGATGAACCACTGGCTCGACCGCGGTGCAGACGGATGGCGCCTTGATGTTGCCTACGCCGTCCCGCCACAGTTCTGGACCGATGTTCTGGGCCGGGTACGAACAACTCATCCGCAGGCCTTCTTCCTCGGTGAGGTAATCCACGGCGACTACGGGGAGATCGCCACAGCCGGAACCTTGGACGCGGTCACTGCCTACGAGGCCTGGAAGGCGATTTGGAGCAGCATCAACGACCGGAACATGTGGGAGTTGGCGTGGGCACTGGAACGCCACGACGGATTCTGCCAGGAAACCTACATGCAGACCTTCGTCGGCAATCACGACGTCACCAGGGTCGCCACCCAAGTGGGCGACGCCGGCGCTGGACTGGCGGCCATCATCTTGTGCACTCTTCCTGGGATGCCGAGCATCTACTACGGCGATGAGCAAGGATTCCGTGGTGCGAAGGGAGAAGGGCTCGCTGCCGACGACGAGATCCGTCCTGAACTGCCCGATGGACCCGCCCAACTCCACCCCGGCGGCTGGTGGCTGTACCGGTTGCACCAAGATCTCATCGGGTTGCGGCGACGCAACTCCTGGCTCTTCGATGCCCGCATTGAGATCCGCGACAAGACCAATACCACTCTCTGCTACGTGGTATGCGGGGAGCAGCACGAACTGGTGGTCCACCTTGATGTCACCGGCCAGTACCGGGCGCGCATCGACATCGACGGCACACAGGAGATCGACTGGGTTAAGTGAGAAATAGGTGAACGAGAAAGCATCTCTTCACCGAGGTCGCGTCACCGTGGTGGTAAAGACCCTGGAACACCTTTGCCCAGCACCGCTAGCCAGGCATCCTGCCACCTGCCCATCGCGGGCGGATAGGAGTGCCACCTGCGGTATTCAGTACCAATTCAATCTCATCTTCATGGAGAAAAAGTAGTCATCGCATCAGGATCAAGCGGTCACTTCCCAAGAAAATCAAGCGGGAAGTGACCGCCGTGCCCGCCGCTCATGCCGTAACGCAGCGGTGTGCAGACCCGGGCATCCGGGGCTCACTTTCCGGTATCGTCCGGTTTCTCCTGTCCGGTGTCGTCTGCCAGCGACTCGGTGTTCTCCTGCGCCGCATCAATGGCATCCCCGGGGCTGTCGGGCTGCTGCGCACCAGCCGTCCTATCCTTCTCGAAGTGGTCCCGCAGACGGCCGCACATAGGCATGAACCCTGCCAGGGTGAGGCTTCCGGACACGATGCCACCGACCACCGGAATGACTTTAGCCAACCCGTTCGCCAGCAGACTCTTCTTGACGTACCTGCTCATCACATGGATGGCCACGTTCTTGACAATGATGTAGACCCAACCATTGGACAGCACCTTGCGTGGCAACTGGAGAACCGCTTGGACGGCTATCATCGCGGAAATCCTAGTCACCGCCTCCGCAGCCCCACTCACACCGAGCATGACTCCGATGAACAGCACAAGCACCCGCTTGGTGCCTTCGTCCAAGGAATCGTCCTCACCAGAGAACAACTCGGGCCACCCGTAAAGGTAGGCGAGTTTCTGGGCGACGCGCAGGATGTGGGCCAGGTTCTGTGCGAGATCAGCGGGGATGGTCATCACCAGAGCCGCGCCACCTGGCATTCCCGACAGTGTCGAGAGAGCCGTCACCCGCGTGGTTTCCAAGACGATGGACTCATCGGCCAACTGCCGTACCAGTGCCGCATCGACGCCTGCCCGTTCCGGGCCCTGCGCGATCGCATTCTCAACGACATCCGCCGGACAGTGCGGGATCAGCACCTGACGGAGGAAATTTGTCCGGTTGATACGCACCCCTGGCAACTGGGCGATGGATGTCAACACCGCTTCAAGAGTGTCGACCGGATCGGTGCCTGTGGTGCATTGGGTCTGGTCTTCACCAGCCTTGGTCTGGTCTTCGCTGTTCACGGCTTGGTCTTCGGTGTCCTGGTTCTGCTCTTCCATTGCTGGGCCTCCTGATTGTGGTGGGGCGGCGCCCTGGGGTACGAACTGTTCTCATCCCAGCTGTCACGCACCGCGTCCTGGCTCTGATGGTAACGAGCAGGCCGGGCCGGTCGTGAGGGTCGCAGGACGGCTTCCGGGTTCGGTTGGGGGTGGCCTGTCACCATGGCCTCTCACCATGCCGCACAACCAGCACAGACGACACCGCAGAAGCCAGGGACGCCCCCGAACGTGCACTGCGCAGGTCTCCCCCAGCATCGGCAAAAGTGACCCGGAGGTCACTGCACATATCCCTTCGGATAATCATGGTGCAACACGAGGTTGTCGGTATCCGCACATAGCGGGTCTGCGGGCCAGCGCCCAGAAGCCGTCGGCATCGTCGGTGTCCATGACGCCAACGAGTTCCCCGTTCTGGCAACAGGGCCAACCCCCGTATCGGTGAGTTCACCCATGACCTTCGCGTAAGTCAGCCATGTGCCATCTGAGCAGGAATCAACAGCAACGTAGGTGGTCGTTGTCAGTGCGCACCGTCGTATGGATAGTATGCCGCCACGATCGGTGAGCCGGTGGGCGAACCCGTGCTCTACCAGGACATCGCTCAGCGGCTGCTGGAGACCTTCGAATCGATTGGCTGTTCTGATGCAGAACGGGGGACGGGCTCATGCCTGCTCGATTGCTGAGCCTACGGATCACGGCGCACGGAGATAAGATTCTCTCCCACGTTGGTCCACCGGAGCCAATTCAGGCAAGCCTCATGACACACGGGAACAGAGGTCAACCACCATCACCCCTGATCAGACCGATGCATGAAACGCGAGTTTCGGAAGGGAATTGCCACGGATCGAAATCGAACTGTTATAGGACTACACTGATGTTATTCAGGTTCCGTGTGGGTCGACAGGATGCCGGTCCGCACGGGGGCTCTCGCACCCCTACGGAAAGGCTCGTCATGACAGACCTCATCGACCTTCCCAATATCGGTCCTCGGTTGGCGAGCGCCCTCACCAGAGCCGGTATCAGCGGCCCCGAAGAACTACGCGTGATCGGCAGCCTTGAGGCATGGTGGCGCATCCACCCGACCTTCGACTGCATGCACTCCCTCTACGCGTTAGAGGGTGCCGTCCGGGGCATTCCGAAGTTGGACTTGGACCGCGCGACACGAGAACAGCTCAAGAAGGCGACCCAACTCGTCTGATCCTCACGCCATCAACGCCTTGCCCACCTGGTTCTGGTGGACTACCGGTGGTTTAGCTTGCCCAGGAACGCCTGTGCGAGCTATCAACTCCACGGCATCCCGGCTCCACGACACCCGCCCAGATCCATCGATGCGAACCCCCAGTTCCCCGAGCGTAATGGTGGCGAAGAGGATCTGCTCATAGTTGTCCGCCTCCCACATGAGCCCCACCGTCTTCTCGTCCAGGGCGCATGCCACCGAATAGGCGGCGGCCCCGTCATCGACGAGAATCGCCTGCCCCCAGGATTCCCCATCATCAAGCGACAGATGGATGGACAGCCGAGCCCGCCCTGTGGGGTCATCACACATCGTGGCAACCAGCACCGGACCAACGCGTACCAGTCCGCCGTTGCAGGCCGGATCCACCAGTGCGGGTACCGGCACTGGTTCGCTGAAAGAAAACCCACCGTCGATGGACAGCGCCTGCCGCCGGTGCGGGGTGGCGCGAGCATGCATAAGCACCGCCGCAGATTCCGCACCCGACATGAGACCGGACGACGATCCCGGCGGAACGGCCAGCCCGAGTACCTTGTTCTCATCGCAGCCAGGCCCCACCGGATGGCCCACCACCCAGGTATCGCCGTGATCCGCCGAGACCGCGCACACCGCCCAGTCCTCCTCCCCGATCCGAACGACGAAGGGCTGCACTAAACGACCGTCGGCAAGCACAGTGCCGTTGCCAGAGGAGGTGAACATTCCACCGACACCGCCGGGGCGCAGGTGGCTGAGATCGCGATGGGTCCAGGTGTCACCGTTATCGTCGGAGGTGGACAGCCACAGTTCCAAGCCCGGACGATCGGCAGCGGCGCTGAAATAGGACTCACCGGTCGAACCCACATACCAGCAGCAGATACGTCCAGTGACCGGATCGGTGATGAAGGATGCGTCACCGAAGCCGTGGCCCGGGGTGTGCTGCCGCAGCGGACGAGCCTCGCTCCATGTGCGCCCCTGGTCGTCGGAGGTCCGCAGGGCGATGTCGAAATCCGCTGGGAGATCCCGCCAGTCCTGACGGACGTCGAAAGCAGCCAGGATACGCCCGGTAGTGGTGAGACCCAATGCAGGAATCCGGTACAGGGGCTTGTCGAAGGCCGATCCCGGGAATGACTGGCCTTGGTGCGCGACAGCAACAGTATACATGGCACACATGGTGCCATGTCTTGATCAGCCCCACGATGACCACACGGCATCCTCGTCGCAGGACCGTTCAATGCATATTCGCACTGCATTTCGTACCGCTGGACATCAGGCGGCTCTGGACCCGGTGGGTGGGGTTCTCGGCGCGGCAGAAGTGCCTTAGCGGCGTTTCCACACGGCAGGTGTTGTGGTGGTGATGGGTGTCAGGCCAGCACGTTCGAGAATGGGACGCGAGAACTCGGTGCAATCCGATTGCAGGTAGCAATACCCCTTAGCCTGAGCCGACTGGGCGCGTTTCGCGGTGATGCACCGGTAAAGACCTCTGCCTCGATGCCGGGTATCACACACACCGCCCCAGAGCCCCGCAAAATCCGTGGTGGCAACAAAATCGACCCGCCCGGAGCAGACGACCTCCCCTGTGGGGTCCCGGACGAGCCACACCTCGAATGTACCGGGATCACGTTCGAACCGGGTCACGAATTCGTCGGCACGGCGGGCAGAACTGGCGGGGGATTTCCCGAATACCCGGCCTGCCAGAGCTTCCGCTTCGCGGATTGCAGCCGAAGTGGTGGCCTGCTCCACCGTATATCCGGTCGGGATATCACTGGCTGCTGTCATCACGGCCTCAACAGAACCAACCATGACAGTCTCGTAATCCTCGAAGACAAACCCGTACCTGCGCAACACATCATCCAGGTGAGGCAGGTCGTCGTGGCCTCGGGTCTTCCACTCGAAGTGGTTCACACGTACGTCGGCCGTGTAGTGATTTACGGCAGCAGATACAAGGGCATCGAGATCGGCGCTTGCAGGGATGTGCCGATAAGTGATGAATCCTCGTCCGCGCCCCGGGAATGTGGCCGCAAGCAAGGGCCCGATGATGGTCAGTTCGTCAGCATCGGCCACTTCGGCTTCTGCGCGCAACTGCTGATCGTAGAGCGCAAGGAACTGATCGTTCGTCATATCCACGATCCTGCCCCACCACCGGGACAGACACCACCGCCTCCGCATCTGCGCCACTGGACACACCAGCCTCCCAGGCACCTGCGCGCGATTGAGAGCAAGAAACCCGTCGACTTATCCAATACTCCTGAGTACAAACGAATATTTGTGCTACCGTGAGGTATCCGACCAGGAGGTGGCTCATGGCAGCGGCAGAAGCAATCGACGTGGATGCTGTACTGCGCGCGTTAGCCGATGCGAATCGTCGCGCGATTCTGCGGGTAATCCGCACGGAGCCGCAGCCAGTTGGTGAAGTGGCACAGGAGGTGGGACTGTCGCAGCAGACGACTTCACACCACCTCAGGACACTTGAGCGGGCAGGTCTGGCAACGGTCACAGCCGATCGAACCCGGCATTTGTACGCGCTCAACACCAACGGGCTAGCAGCGGTGCGGTCCTATCTGGACGAGTTCTGGCCCGGCAAGCTGACAGCCCTCAAGGCTGTTGTCGAACAGCGAGAAGCAGGCCAGCATGGCTGAGTTTCGGGACTCCATCGAGATCGCAGCCCCTCCCGAGACCGTGTTCGAATACCTGACCTCAAATGAAGGTATGACAGCGTGGATGGGCCAGTACGCTGACCTTGACCCAACCCCGGGCGGCCAGTTCGCGGTAGACGTCGCGGGCTACCCCATCCGAGGCGAATACCTCATCGTCGAGCCTCCCCGTCGAGTGGTGTTCTCATGGGGCTTCCCCGGCAACGAAGAGTTACCCACAGGAGCCTCCACGGTCGAGTTTGTCCTGACCGCCACCAATACTGGAACGCATGTTGATCTGTGCCACTCCGATCTCCCGGACACCGCGGTTCGTGGCCACGCCGATGGCTGGTCACACTTCATGCCACGCCTTCGACTCGTGGGCGCAGGGCTTGATGCCGGTGCAGACTGCTGGCACCCCTCAACCGGCTGATCCACGCCAGATCGCAAGCAACAGTCCCACGAAAGGAAACCCAGACATGACATCGATGAGCCCCTACGAGACCGTGATGAGCTATCACCACGCGTGGACGACGGGCGACATCAAGACGGCTATGTCCTATGTCGCGGATGACATCACCTGCCGCGCGCCCGGGGTCGATCTGGACAGTAAACAGGCCTACCAAGCTTTCATCGCCGGGTTTGCCCCGACCTTGACCGGCATCGGAGATATCGCCAATTTCACCAACGGCGACCGGGTCGCGTTGTTCTACTACCCGCAAACCGCCGCCACCAGCATTGCCCCAGCAGCCGAGTGCTTCACCGTGCGCAATGGAAAGATCATCGACAGCATTCTGATCTTCGACCGGCTCTCCTACGGCCCACCCACCCAAGGCTGAGCCCATGGCGACGATGACACCCACACAACACACCCTCGTTCAACGCGTGCGTGCACTCGTCGTTGACGAGCCTGGCGTCCGAGAAGTGTCTATGTTTGGTGGACGCGCGGTCATGGTCAACGACAAGATGATCGTCAGTGTCGGTAAGGACGGCAGCCTGCTCGTCCGCGTCGACGCCCACGACCACGAATCCCTCTTGACCCAGCCGGGTGCGAAACAAGCCAAGATGGGTGCAGAGCGGAGTATGGGCTCCGGCTGGATCACCGTCACCCCCGACGCTCTTGCCGGAGATGACAAGCTCACTTTCTGGGTGGAAACCGCCATGACATATAACCGCAGCATCACCGGTACATGATCCAGGCAGGCTATTCGGGCACGGTGACAAGACAGAAGGGATGCCCCTCGGGATCTGCGTAGATGCGCCAGGCCTTCGGGCCAGGATCCTGCACATCGGTGAGTGGTCGGCCTCCAGCGGCTTCGACCGTGGCACATGCCTCGGGGAGGTCATCCACCAGAAGATCAAGATGAACCTGTTGCTCGCCGCATCTGCCTGGCCATCGTGGCGGCTCATAATCGGGAACGCGGTGGAAGGAGAGCCGTCCTACTGGGGGCCAAACCAACGTGAGCCACTCATCGTCACCATTGGCTGATGGTAGATCCAGAATCTCCTGCCAGAAGGCTGCTGCCCGTTGTGAGTCGCCGCACTCAAAGACGAGCTGGGTAAGGAGTCCAATTGCTGACATCTTTCTACCCTAGAAGCATGCAACGACCGATGATGGCCAGGCCATCGAGGATACAGAATGCTTGCCGCGTAGCGGGTCATAAACCGAACCCTCCCTCCTCAATCTGCAGGCACGTGTAGCTCAAGCTCAGGACGGATGGATCTAACCATCACAAGACTACTCATCGCAGCACGTCAGGATCGGTACAGCGCGGCAATCTGGTCGGCGTGATCAAGGAGCTTAGCCTTGACCTCCACCGGGGCTTCGACGCGGACATCGGAACCCAGCCGAAGCAGGATAGTGACCGCGTGGAGGTCGTCCATGAACTCCAGACGTACCGGCAACCACCCGTCACCGGGAGGATCGCCGAAAGCCTCTACTTCATTGAAGCGCATGGTCCACTCGCAGGCTTCTTCCCACCGCTTGGACCGGATCCATACATCAACAACCACGGGGGTGAATTGGTCAAGAAACCTGGCGCGGTGCTCCTGCCAGACCTCCTCCACATTTATCTCTGGCCCGGAACACGGCTCAGCCAGCAAAACCACACTTTCGATACGGACGATTTTGAAGAACCGGACCCGCTCATCCTCGCTCGCGCACAAATACCAGTCACTGCCTGCGGAGACTAGACCGTGCGGCTCTACCACCACTTCTTGCACGGAGGCGGTTCGGCGTGAATGGTACGTGAGTTGCAACCGCTGCCGGGCGAACACTGCTGCTTGCACCGTGGCGAAGCCATCACCAAGTTGCGACGCCTTAGGTCGCGGCAACCACCCATGTGGATCAATCACGATCCGCGACGCAACCTCAATACTCAAGTCACGATACGCGTCTGGGACTGCCGCGAGTAGTTTGCGTACCCCTGATGCGAACGCATCCCCTAGCCCGATCGAATCCGGACCCCACGACGAGATCGCGGCAAACAGCGCACGGCTCTCGTCTTCCGACAAGCCTGTCACATCGGTTCGGTAGTCCGGCAGCAGGCGGACACCACCATGTGCGCCACGCTCGCAGTACACCGGCACCCCGGCGGTCGAAAGTGCCTCCACATCCCGCAGGACGGTACGGCGAGACACCTCCAGCCGCTGCGCCAATTCCGCCGTCGACAGCCCGCCATGGGTACGCAGCAACCAGATCATCGACAACAACCGATCCGCCCGCATGGTCCCACCATGGCACACATATATGACAGAAGACGTCATCTTTGATCCCTAGCGTCATGGGAACCAACGAACTCAGCCCACACAGGGGCACGACGAAAGGAAACTCCCATGACTACTTTCGCTCCCACCAGCGTGATTCTCTATGTCACCGACGTCGAGGCCAGCACCACTTTCTACCGTCAGGCTCTCAACAAGGAACCGATCGAGACTTTCGACGGATTCGCTGTCTTCGCCCTCACCGACGAGGTCACCATCGGTTTGCAGGCCCGAGACCAGATCGATCCCACCGCAGCTGGCACACCAGGCAGCGTAGAGTTGTCCATGAGCTACGCCACCCACGACGACGTCGACCAACTCTACCGCGACTGGACAGCACTCGGTTTCCCCATCGCACTCGAACCCACCACCCTTGAATTCGGCTACACCTTCGTCGCCGCCGACCCCGATGGACACCGCTTACGCGTCTGCGCCACCGACACCAGCGGGCTCGTCTGAAGACAGAGCGCCTCTCACGTCAGTATCTAAATATCCCTGAGCACAAATATCTGTTCGCTTTATGTTGATCCACGAGCCACGGAGGTGCCACGTGGGCACAGCAGAGGCAATCGACGTTGATGTGGCATTGCGCGCGTTGGCGGACACAAACCGTCGCGCAACCTTGCGGGTGATCCGCTCAGGGCCGCAGCCGGTGGGCGAGGTAGCCTAATCACGAGCTACCACCGAGCCTGGACAACAGGCGACATTGAAACCGCCATGACCTACAACCGCACGATCACGAGTTCCCGGTCATGAGCGGGCTTGACTTGAACCATGGTTCAGGCCCGAAGGTTGCACCATGGATCTGAAACAGCAAGGACTGACGATCTCAGAGGTCGCAGACCTACTCGGTATACCGGCTGACACGCTCCGGTTCTTTGAACGCCGTGGCGTCCTGCCCGCGATGAAGAGAGACCCCGCAGGGCAGCGTCGTTACTCATCCGCAGATATCGAGCTGCTCAAGATTCTTGTGCACCTGCGAGATGCGGGAATGCCCTTGGCTGAGATCGCTGCTTTTACGGGCGCCTCAGAACCCGAACCTGATGTGCCGACGTCGAGGATAAAGCTGCTGGAAGCTCACCGACTGCGTCTTGAGGCACGACGCCAGGAAGTTGATCACGCACTAGAAACGATCCAGCGCAAGATTGGTGACTATATGGACTACGAGGCCTGCTCCCAACTACTGGCCCGGCCAGACTGCAACATTGTTTACGCCGTCCAAGGCAAGGGGCCATTGTTATTCCTGGTGGGTGCACCAGCTGGGCGTGGTGCCTTCACAGAGCTCGCTCACAAGCTCCAGGACCGCTTCACGGTGGTAACCCATGATCCGCGTGGAGTCGGGGCAAGCATCGGATCCCCCGACATGGCGCCACCAACACCGCAGATTCTTGCACAGGATCTCGCGGCACTCGTTGAGCACATCTCGGTCTCGACTGAGCCAGCTCTCTTCGTGGGGACCAGCGGCGGGGCCGTAACTTTGCTTGAGTACGGTTGCCGATTCCCGACTCGCGTCGCACGGATGGTGCTGCACGAACCGCCATTGTTGACGCTCCTGAACTCGCCCGAGGTGGAAAAACGGGCCAGGTCCGCGCTCAAGCTGGCCAAGCACGACCCCCAACAAGCTGTTCAAGAGTTCTTTGACCTCACGGGCGCGGCGCATCACACCCGAGCAGGCGAATTGCCACCTGCTCGCGTGATCCTTCCTCCATTGCCACCCGAAGAGTTGGATAAGAACCAGTACTTCCTTGGGCAGATGGCTGGCCCAACAGTCTTCTATCAACCCAGATTCGAAGCTCTCCGGACACTGCCGCTGGAGATCTGTGCTGGTGCTATGAGCCACAATCAGCTGGCCCGACTCGCCAGTCAACGCCTGGCAACCATCCTCGGCCTGGACCTGCGCGATCTGCCGGGAAACCATACGGCGGCCAGTACGCTTGCCCCGGAATTCGCCAAGGCAGTGGAACCTCTACTGTGCTGAATCAGACTGTGTGACGTTGCAAGGCATGAACGAAAAGCAGTAGCGAGCGATTTCTAGGGAACAGAATGCTAATTTGGTTGCTGGCTCGTGTCTGCAATGCCGCAAAATCCGGAATACGGTGGCCATGATGCTGGGATCGGGCGCGCAGTTGGTCTCTCCGAGAGCTTGCAGATGTTATTCGCATGTCGACATCAAGTTTTTCGCGATGGTTCTGTCTTGTGTTTGGCCAAACACCAATCACATGGCTGGCACGATAGCGAGTGTGGACGATTCGGTTGGCGAGATCGGGACCACGCGTCAGAGCAGTTCAAGCGATTCACTGGGGTCACCCCCCACCCAGTATCGCTTCGAGCAACACAAGATGTCTGGGCAGAACACCTCTCGCCGGCCGCCGCCTTCGACCGCCACCGGCAGCCGAAGGCGGTGACCAGATCTAGTTGTGCTGGCTACTGGGTGATGGTTCCTCGACTTTGTGTGTTCGCTCACCTAGTATTGTTATGTGACACATAATGATTCGGTGGAGGTGATCCGAGCTTGGTGGCGACTAGAGCGCGCACGCGCCCGGTTCGACGCCCACCTCAAGCAAGAAACTGGCGTAACCGGTTCACAACTTGCCTTGCTGCGCATCATTGACGAACACGCCCCAGTATCGATCCGCCAACTCCGCGACGATCTGGACTGGCACCCCGCCTCCCTCGGGCAGGCGATCCAGCGCCTTGAAAACCGCGGGTTAGTCACGGTCACCAACGACCCTACAGACCGCCGTCGCCGGATCTGTCATCTCACTCAGGCAGGAGGCGAGTTGCTGACACGAACACCACTGGTCGGTCCAGTGCGGCTACGCACCCAACCGATCGACCCGGACGACCTGGCCACGATGCAGCGCGGATTCGACCTCGCCTTGACCGCCTTCGGGTTCGACGAATGGAGCCACGATGAGTGACCTCACCGACCTACCCAATATCGGACCAGCCTTAGCACGAGCGCTGAAAAACGTCGGTATCGATACCCCCACGAAGCTCATCGAGGCAGGCAGCCTCGAAGCCTGGTGGCGCATCCATCCCACCTTCGACTGCCTCCACTCGCTGCTCGCCCTCGAAGCAGCCATCCAAAACATCCCCAAAACCCACCTCGACCAGCAAACCCGTCAGCGCTTGAAGAACAAGGCACGCCATGGTTGAGCCGTTACACCTCGACGACGTCGGCGACGAAGGCTCCGCCATGCGCTCCCCGGCCAACTCATTGCTGGCGAGTGCGGAGAAGCGGATCATCTACCGCCAAGAGTCCGATAGCTCGGCCCCACTGCCACCGCCCCCGAACTGTTGTGGGAGCTGTCCGCGCTGCACCTGCATTAGCTGCACCCCTACGACCCCGAACAAAGCGGCTCCGCACCCCTGGGATGGCACCGCGACTTGGCCGATGCCCGCCACCGCCTCCGCGACTGGGTCACCACCTCCGGTACCCGCCTGGACCGGCGAAGAACCCCAACCCACCCACGACGAGACCACAGCCAGCGTCCTCACCCACACCAACATCGACGCCCCGGCCCAAATCACCGCAAAAACAAGCTTGCCCCGCAATCAGGCGGGGCAAGCTTCGATTTTCTCATCTTACGTGGACCTACGTAGAGAGTTTGGCAACCCTGGCTCGGCCGCGCGAACCGTGTGTTCTCGCTGGTCGCGAGGGATTTACCGGATATCGAAGCGGTCGCCGGAACCCTGTGTTGTGGACTCTCGGGGCCAGTCCGTCCACTCACTTGGGATGGCTCAAACTTTTCTGACCGACGCCGAAATCGACGAGCTGGTCGCTGTCTACGAGGCCGGCGCGACCCTGCGTGGGCTGGCGAAGCAGTTTCATATCCATCGCCTGATCGCGGCTGCCCATCTTGCCCATCGCAGCGTGCCCGTTCGCCGCGCGGGTCTGGACTCTGTGCAGGCCAAGGAAGCCGCCCGGCTGTACCAAGCTGGTTGGACGCTCGTGCAGCTAGGCCGTCGGTTCGAGGTGGACGCGCAGACCGTGCGTCGAACCATCGCACGTCAGGGAGTGTCGATCCGACCAGGTGGACGACCACGCCGGCGTGACACGAAGTGCAGTTCAGCAGCGTGAGTTGGTGGAGACCCGCACCCGGTCCTTCGGACACACCGCCTAGGCCATCATCTGCTCACGCATGACCGCTCGCACGAGACGGAACAGGCTGACGGGACCGTTGAGAACGAACTTGAAAGCGTTCCAGAGGCCCCACAGCACGACCAAGTGCAGCCACTCGGGCGGCCCCACGGTCGGATCAGGATCGTGCACACGTTGGCGGTGCGAGGTAGGGGACGCTGACGAGCATCGCCGGGATGCCCCACTGCAGCCCTCGCCGGGGTCCGTCTGGTCGCGGCCCACCGGTTGCTCTCCAGATCGGTTTGTGTGGCTCGGTGCGTTGGTTTTTGTTAGGGCTGACGTGGGTGCTCGGGTTCCTGCCGGGTCGGTCATACGACAACAAAGCCAATCTGGTGTGTCGGTCTGGCACCAAGCGGAGGGGTCGGGCTGTGGAACGCCATAATTCAGCGGCCCTGGCTCCACATCCCAACCACAGCATCCGGAGATGCCGGGACAAGGGAATCCCGGCTATGAGCGCTCTTACGGAGAGACGAGCCGACTGTGGCTCTCCGAAATCGGAAATGGCGATCTCGTCTTGCCTTAGGACTGGCCGGAGTAGCTGTCACAGCTTCGTAGTGCCACTTTCGCTGGCCGGCTTCTCATCGGTGAGCAGGCCCTGAGCAGGCCAACGGCCAGAGCCGGTTTGGAGGGCGCATTCCAGTACCGGGCCGTCTCACCATGAACGACGAGCACGACTTTGGAGGTGTTCTGGGGGGTCTCGTCCTTGTCGGACCAGGCTTGGGTCCCGATGCCCCACAGTTGTTCGAGTTTTTCCCTATCGTGGAGGATTTCACCTGTGCCTGCCACGGAGGCAAAGGCCATGTCGTGGCTCAAGCCGAGGTTCACCTCGGCACGGTCGGCCTCGCGGGCCGCGTCCCCGTCGCCGGGGACGATGAAGTAGATGTCCCCCTCCTCTGTGACCTCTTGGACGGTCAGCGGACGCGAGATCATGGTGCCCTCCGCGGTGCGGGTGGTGAGCATGGCAAAGCGGGACCTTTTGACAAGGTCGATGACTGTCTGTCGATGGTCGGTCATGGCCGTCCTCTCGTCGAGTGTGGTGGCTGGTGTTTGTGATGTCATCGGGGTGGTCGGCCTGAGTTTCGGTCACACCTCGTTGTTGCGAGCGGCCGCGCGCCGGCCCCAGTGGGTGAGTCT